>Ga0256905_1000009_pt1 | contig 41589 bp, 34 predicted proteins | sample MC6MC0743MT_FD_190204 | JGI IMG/M metagenome (GOLD analysis project Ga0256905, IMG submission 190204) | Metatranscriptome of enriched soil aggregate microbial communities from Iowa State University, Ames, United States - MC6-MC0743-MT... | ecosystem: Environmental > Terrestrial > Soil >...
CGTCACCCGACTTGCCGCGCTGGCGCATGACCAGCGCCTCGCCATCTTCCGCTTGCTGGTGAAGGAAGGCCCGAACGGGCTACCCGCTGGCGAGATCGCCGACGCCGTTGGCGCCACGCCGACGGGCGCTTCTTTCCATCTCAAGGAGTTGGACCGCGCCGGGCTGATCCACGCCACGCGCGTCGGGCGATACATCCGCTACGCCGTGCATTTCGAGGGGATGCGGCAGTTCCTGAGCTTCCTCACCGAAGACTGCTGCCAGGGGAACCCGGAGCTTTGCGGTTCAACAATAAAAAAAGCGCGCAAGCTGTGTAAGGGAGAAACAAAATGAACGGAGACGGTCCGTATAACGTGCTCTTTCTTTGCACGGGCAATTCCGCCCGCTCCATCATGGGCGAAGCCATTATCAACCGCGTCGGCGCGGGCAAATTCAAAGGCTATAGTGCCGGCAGTATGCCCAAGGGCGAAGTTCATCCGCTTACCCTCAACCTGCTGAATAGACTGAACTACGACACCAGCGCCATGCGCTCGAAGTCCTGGGAGGAGTTCACTGCGCCCGGTGCGCCAGAGTTGGATTTCGTGTTCACAGTTTGCGACAACGCCGCCAACGAGGTGTGCCCCATTTGGCCAGGACTGCCGATGACCGCGCATTGGGGAGTTCCTGACCCCGTCGAGGTCCAGGGCACCGATGTTGAGAAGACGCTGGCCTTCGCAGATACCTACCGCATGCTCAACAATCGCATCGGCATCTTCACCAGCCTGCCGCTATTTTCGCTCGATGAGCTAAGCCTGCAGAAGCAGCTCGATGACATAGGCCGTTCCAAGGCCGACAGCGCCCGCGAGAAAGCGTAACCCGTGTCACCCTATTCTGCTGCTCAAAGCGTCGCGGCCGAGTTCCTCGGCACGGCGCTGCTGCTCGCCACCGTCGTCGGTTCCGGCATCATGGGCGCCAAGCTCTCGGCCGGAAACGAAGCATTGGCGCTGATGGCGAACACGCTTCCAACCGGCGCCATCTTGGTAGTCTTGATCACGGTGTTTGGGCCTGTTTCCGGTGCACATTTCAATCCGGCAGTTTCAGGTGTATTTTGGCTGCGGGGTGAGATCAGCTCCCGGCCCACTCTGTTTTACGTTCTAGCGCAGGTCTGCGGCGGCCTTGTCGGTGTCGCCGCCGCGCACGCGATGTTCGACCTACCTCTGGTGCAGTTGGGCACCAAGATGAGAACGGGCACCGACCAGTGGTTTGCGGAAGGCGTTGCCACCTTCGGCCTGTTGCTCACCATCCTCGGCACGCTGCAGGCCCGGCCCAAGGCTGTCGCTGTTAATGTCGGGCTTTACATCGGCGCGGCGTACTGGTTCACAGCGTCCACTTCTTTCGCCAATCCAGCCGTCACCATCGCCCGCGCCTTCTCGGACACGTTCGCCGGCATCCGCCTTGCGGATGTCGTTCCCTTCATCATCGCGCAGTTGGCGGGGGCGCTGATCGCCACGCTGATGGCGGCCTGGTTGTTTCGGCCTGCGCCTCAAACGCTGACGAAAAGAGTTCCGGCGGAGTAAACCATGACCATAACCATCTACCACAACCCTGCCTGTGGCACCTCGCGCAACACGCTGGCGATGATCCGGCAAAGCGGCGAGCAGCCGCAGATCATCGAGTACCTGAAGACGCCGCCCTCGCGCGAAACGCTGGTGGACCTCATGAGGCGCACAGGAATCAGTCCGCGCGATTTGCTCCGGCAAAAGGGCACGCCTTATGCGGAACTTGATCTCGGCAATCCTAAGTGGACCGACGACCAACTGATTGATTTCATGATGGAGCACCCCATCCTCATCAATCGGCCGATCGTGGCGACGCCGCTAGGTGTGAAGCTGTGCCGCCCCTCGGAGGCGGTGCTGGACATTCTGCCCAACGCCGACATTGCCGCCTTCACCAAGGAAGACGGCGAAGTGGTGCCGGGAAGGAAGAAAGCCTAATGGGCAAGAACGGCACGACCGACCTTCACAACGTCGCGCACGAGCATCTGCAGATCCCCGCCGGCGACAAGCTGGCGGCAACGGCCGAGCACAAGCCGCGCATCCTTCTTCTTTACGGCTCCTTGCGCGCCCGCTCGTACAGTCGGTTTCTCGTCATGGAAGCCGCCCGGCTGCTGGAACACTTCGGCGCTGAAACCAAAATCTATGACCCGCACGGCTTGCCGTTGCCGGATGACGCGCCGGAAACTCATCCCAAGGTACAGGAGCTGCGCGAACTCGCGGCGTGGTCGGAGGGCCAAGTCTGGTGCTCGCCGGAGCGCCACGGCGCGATGAGCGGGGTAATGAAGTCGCTGATCGACTGGATTCCCTTGTCCACCGGCGCGATCCGCCCGACCCAGGGCAAGACGCTAGCGATAATGCAGGTGAGCGGCGGCTCGCAGTCCTTCAACGCCGTGAACCAGATGCGCGTGCTCGGCCGATGGATGAGGATGATCACGATTCCCAACCAGTCTTCGGTGGCGAAAGCCTTCAACGAATTCGACGAGGACGGCAGCATGAAGCCGTCCGCCTACTACGACCGCGTGGTGGACGTGATGGAAGAGCTGGTGAAGTTTACGCTGCTGACCCGCGACCGAGCGGACTACCTCGTGGACCGCTACAGCGAACGGAAAGAAAGCGCCGACGAGCTTTCCGGGCGCGTGAACCTCAAATCGTCCGTCGGCGACACGCCACGCTAACTCGCCGATTGCCCCGACTTTGGTAGCTGCCGGCTAGCTACCATAGTTCGTGAACACTCCGTCCCATTTGCGGACGTCGGCGCATCGCGAGGCCCGCAAACTGCTGCGAACTGCTGGAAAGTCCGCTCAGTGATGCCAACCTGACGGTGGAGGAATGACGCTAAGACAGCGACTGACCCTTTTCAGACATCACTACGGCTGCGCAACTGCATTAGGGAGCGAAAGAATTTTCGTCCGCTCTCGGGCAATGAAGACTAAGTGGCGTTATCTCCGCTGCGGGAAATGGAAACCTCAGTCCCGACGACGTAGTTTGCCGATTTCGCCGCCTGTTGCTGAGGCAGCAGACTAGGCCGTGTACCTATAAACCCGGCGGCGTCATGTGACTGGTGGCTATGTCCACTTTGCTCTTATAGCGACTAGTTCGCGGGGATTTACGTCGGAATGGCGATTTCGCAAACTAGCCCTTCCGCGCGCCAGTCAAAGTGCACCTTTCCGCCAAGTGGGCTGATCGTTCCTTCGATGAGGTGACTACCAAAGCCCTTGCGTTCGGGCGCATTTACCCTCGGACCGCCCAATTCGGTCCAGCGGAGTATTAGCTGGCCATCCTCGGTGCGGGACCACGTCAATCCAATCCGGCCTTTCGCGTTAGATAGCGCTCCATACTTGGCAGCGTTGGTTGCTAATTCATGCAAAACCACAGCAATCGCCTGCGCAGCGGTGGGTTCTAATACGATTTGCAGACCCTCCATCACAATCCGCTTGTCGTGGCCTTCTTGGAGATAAGGGGCGAGCTCCTTCTTAGCGATCGCCGAGACTTCGGCTCCTATCCACCGCGTTTCGACAAACAGCGAGTGAACATTTGCCATCGCTTGGATGCGCCCGCTGATCACGTCCTTGAGGTGCTGGGGGGTGTCGGACTGAGAAAGCTTGATGATTGCCTGTACGTTCGCGAGGATGTTCTTGCTTCGGTGCTCCGCCTCGCGAGCCAGAATGCTAATCTGCTCCTGAATTCGCTTGTGCTCGGTAATATCTCTAGCAATCTTTGATGCGCCAATGATGTTGCCGTCGGCATCTTTGACAGGAGAAACGGTCAGCGAAACGATGATTGAGCTACCATCCCTACGTCGCCGAACAGTCTCAAAATGGTCGATGTGCTCGCCTCGTCGGATGCGGGTTAAAATCTCGCGTTCTTCGCTTTGTCGGTCCTCTGGGATCACAAGTGTAATGGGCTGGCCGATCGCCTCGGCGGCCGAATAGCCGAAGATGCGCTCAGCCGCCTTGTTCCAGCTTGTAATAATGCCGTCCAGACTTTTGCTAACGATCACGTCGTCGCTATTCTCAACTATGGAGGCCAGCAGATTGGCCAGGCGCTCGGCACGTTCCAGGGCCGACTCGCTGACGAGAGATCCGCATTGAAGTCCCGACTCTTTTTTAGGCACCAATGGGCCCCTTAAACCCAGATGTTGCACTGCCGTTGGTGCCCCAATTATAGCACCGAACACAAAGGCAAAAAGGTCTCCATTGGCATGGTCTCAGCGGAAATTGTCGGTCCCTTTCTACTCCGCGAGCGTCTGCCGATTGGATAAGAGAGCTCGCCATGAAGAAGGGCGCTTGGACCAATATCCCGCTGAAAAGCAATTGCAACGATCCGATTTGCTTTAGCCCTTATCTCCACCGCGCTCGCAACCAGAGGCGAGAGGTTCTTCAACAGGATAAAACAGTGTCGTCGGGTGGCGACGCGTTACGACAGGCTCGCCGCCAACTACCTTGCCTTCGTCCAACTCGCATCTATCCGGCTATGGCTGGCTGTCCGTTATGAGTCCGCGCTTAGACTGATCCAAAGAGGCCAACGGATCATCATCCACGGTAAGCGGAAAAGGGGCGCCAACCGGGGGGATGGTTGGCGCCGGCTGGGCTCCAGCACCGGGGGTGCGAGAGGAAGACAGCATGCTGACTTGCCATCGCTGCCGTGATTCGGAATCTCAGTTTTCCTTGACGATCACGGGCGGCGTCCAACTGCCATTCAGGATCGAAGGTGTGGTCTCCTTGGGCCAGTACATCCGCAGCATAGGGAGGAAGGCGCCCTTGGGCGCGGGCAGCCAATTCGCTTCCTTGTCGGGTCCCGGCGATTCAGACTGGAAGTAGAGGGTCAACGATCCGTCGGAATTGTATTTCAGGTTATTGCGCTCGCTGACGGTGAACTTGTTCAGCTTATTGGGAACGAACCACCAGCCTTGATCGATCATGTACATGGTGATTGACCAGAAGCCTTCGACCGGTGGCGTCTCGCCCTTGGCAAAAGTCAGCGTGTACTTGTCCGCTCCTGTGAGTTTCTGTCCGGTGCCGTCGACCTCCGTGTAGGGATAGACAGCGTCCTTCTCCTGATTGGCCGGCCAGCCGAACGCAGCGACGACCGCGCGTTTCATATAGTTGGTACCGTAGGTGCCAAGCCCTTTCGTAACCACCCATCCGTTGACGATTCCACCGAGATTTTCCTTGTTGGCTTCGATCTTCTTGAGAGCGGTTTGCGGAATATCCTTCAGCGCCGCTTGCACTTCCGGATCGAGCTTGCTCATCTCGAACGGTTGGCCGGGAACGAGCCCGATCCTCGCCATCTTTTCCAACATTGGCTTATCTTCAGCCGCTGGCGGTGTTGCGCCGCCCATCAGCTTCGCCATCATGTTGAAATAGCCTTCGGTACCCATGGCGAGAAGGACCGTTTGCGGCTTGTCTGTCATGCTGAAGCCCGGATTGGGATTAATCGGCGGGTCCACTGGCGTGTAAGCTTTGCCCCATGAGGCAAGCGGGGTGATCTTGTACTGCGCCTGGAGCTTATTGACGGCGTCATAATCCTTTTCCGTGCCATCGGCATAGGTACGGCCCAGGATCACCATGTAGCGGGTCTTCATTGAAACGTGCTTCATGCCGGCTGGCACGTCACCTTTCCAATCGGGCCCCGTGAACAGATAGTTCGCTGCTGCGCCCCCAGCGGTGCGCTTACTTGGCGACGTTTCAAGATCGTGCATCCATAGATCGACAACCTCGAAGAGATAAAAACGGTCGCCCATATCCGGGTGGCTAAACACCTGTGGTTCGGAAAGGTCGAGCCAGCCAATTGAATAGAGCGTATCTGCGTTTGGTGCTGAGACGCCGCGATAATCCGCTGGCGGATAGCGCTTCACGTTAACAAACTGGTTCATCGGCGCGCGCAGCTCTTCGACCTTGTCTACATTAGTAAACTGGATGCGCGTCACCTCCGTTGTCATTAGCGAATAGCCATAGACATAGGCATCCTCGGCAATCTGTCGTGCCTCAGCGGGAGTGAGCGACTGCGCGCGGGCGGTCACTGCGCCGGCACAAATCGTGGCTACCGCAAGCCCGGCGAGCAGTAGCGATTGAATGGAGAGAGTTTGTGAATTCGCGCCCATTGGGCTCGCTCCTTATTCAGAATCAGCAATGATGAAAATGTGGGTGTCATTTTTGCGTGCCAATCGATCCAGAGCTTGGCACTCAGACCGTCAGAAGCATAATGCAGGAATTGGTAAGCTAGAGGATCGAGGCTTAAGCTAGCATCGCGGTAACTGCGTCACTATCCACTTCCTGCAAAACAAGGGCGCCGAGGTCGGTAAATGAGCGCTAACCTAAACAGACTTGAACTCGTTGGCGTTCAGGACAATTGCTACGACGATTTCGATTTGATGGCTCAGGATGCCCGAGAGTGGGACATTCACTATCAGCAGGCTGGCGCGGGCGCCTTCTCCGGACGAATGACGCAGGTCATTCTGAATTCGCTTCAGCTCGGCAGGGTGCAGTGGTCTCCGGGTATTATAGACCACGGCACAGCGCCCCGCGGAAATTGGGTAGTGGCTTTGCCTGTCTCAGCCGAAGGCACTCTGCACGTGCGCGGGCGCCCCGCCTCTGTTGACCAACCAATGTTTGTACCTGCCGGCGAAGATATTGCATTCGCTGCAAATGGTCGGACGGATCTCATCGTAGCTGCGATCGACACGGTGCAAATTGAGCGCTGGATGCAAGTGCGCCGTGGAATGGACGGTATTGACCAGCAGGACCTCGATCATTTCACAGTCACCGGCCCTGAACTGGCGCAACGCACGTTACTACTCAGACACACACTCGGTATCCTTATGGCTCCCGGCCACGATGCCAGCCAAGATATTCTTAGAACAGCCCATTCCGTGGTCCTGGATACGGTTCTGGACGTTATGCCTTCATTCGAAGTTGTTGAGCCGCTGCACCGGCGCGCCAAAGTATCGGCCGCGATGCGTGCGCTTCTTAAAGAGAACCTCGAAAGCGCAATAACGATTGCGGACATCTGTGAGAGAATGGCGGTTCGCGAACGCACCCTATATCTTGCCTGCCAGGAAGCTTTCGGAAAGTCTCCAAAGCGCTTGCTGCAGGAGATGCGCTTGAATGCGGTTAGGCGACAGCTGTCTCAGCCTTGCGAACTTACAAATGTTACATCGGTGGCGTTGCGATTCGGATTCCTGCATTTGGGCCGCTTCTCCGCCGACTACCGTGATAAATTCGGCGAGCGCCCTTCTGTGACTCTGGCGCGGGCGCGGGGAGACTGTCCAATTGCCAAGCGGAAAATATTGGAGTCAGGCTAGAAGTTGCTATGGGTTCTTAATTGGTATGCGCAGGATGTAGCGTATCGGTGACGGCCAATTATGCCAGGAAATGGTAGATTTCGAATCATGTTCCTGGATTCGTGAAGCGGTCTGACAAATGGGTTCATTCACCAATCGTGCTACCTCCGTTGTTGTTGCGTTTTTCTGCGGTGCAATCGGATGCGCCGACGACGGTTTCGGCGCTGATCTTGGGCAAGGAATGTTGGCGCGCTCAGCATCAGTACAAAACGCCGACGGCATTCGTCTTCACGAGCTACGGCTGGATCCGTGGATGAGCGGAAGCTCCGTTATCAAAGGGCGGAGCTTCGACGTTAGTATCGATCCCAGCGATGTCTTTGGTCATCTCGATTGGTCTACGCTGCCGGCATGGATGAGCTATGCTGAAGCGCGCCGGGGACCTATCGGATTATTCAATGACGTCGTTTATGCGAGCCTCAGCGGTTCGCGAGGCTTTGACGCAAACCGTCGAAACTTGGACTTTTCAGGAAATGTTTCAGCTGACTATACACAAGTGACCGTTGAAGCAGGCGGCGCGTATGAAATTTGGGCTGGCCGCGACCCTGTGCTTTCTGGCGCGACCGCATTGGATACCTTGGCTGGCGCTCGCTATTGGCATCAAGACGCTGAGATTTCAGCCGGTACCGTCACCTCGGGCAACCTTGCGGGACTAGTTTCTGAAAACGTTTGAGAGCGACGCGCATTCCGTGCGCCCTCAAACTTTGTCAATTGCTCAGGAGCAGCAGCTGTGCCTGCTGAGCTGAGGGCTTGTGTGGCAGCGCCAAGGTCCCTTTGGCCCTTAGCTGACAAATGAGCTACGTCCCTTACCAGTACACAGCGGACGCGTGTCCAAGCGAAACGACTCGGATACCCGACCGGATGGTGGATGTCAGCTTCCTCGGCTTTGCGGACGACACCGGTGGATGCGAAATTATCCCGCAAAAGCCCAGCATCGGACTCCAATGCGGCGTGGCCACGAGCTCAGCGCCTTTACCACTTGTTTGCCGGTCGAATGAATTGAAGCAGGCTGCCAGCTCGTAAGGTTCGAGGAGCCGCGCAGGAATGTCGAAGCCGCCGTCCTAAAACGTCGAGGGATTGACAATGTCGATATAGAAGGAATTTCCAGAACGCTCTCGCCTCATGCCAGCGCGTTCGGCCTTTTCATGTTTAGCCTTGCAAAAGCACTGGTCCACGCCAGCGACTGTGATTTTAGTCACCAAATCCGAGCCTCGAGGCTCGTCCATTGTGAGCCCGATGACGCGATACGGAAGCAGTATTGTGCCGTCAGACTGTCGGCCTCCATTTAGGTCGTGAGTAGTGATGGGCTGATGAACATCCGCGCCGTAAAGCGCGCATTCTGGATAGAAACCTATTGTGACTTTTACGCGCGGCAGATCGGCTGGAATTTTAAAGTCGCGCCAGACCAACCGCTTGATGGTGATCTGATAGGGCCTGTTGGGATCCTGATATTGCTCGAATCCCATTTTTTCCCAGAAAGTCAGCGACTCTCGTGGTGAACATTCTCCAAAGAGGACATTAACGTCGTCTCGAATAGACCGCTCGAGGGACGCCGCGAATAACGCCGTGCCGAGACCCTGCCCTCTAAAGTTGCTCCGAACGCAGGCAATGTCAGCGCCGTAATCTCCTACCTGAAACGCCACCGCTTCGCCGCCGCGGCGAATGACCCAAAGCTCACCGCTTTTGAACGCACGTTCTATCCAATGTTTATTGCACCAAAGCTTATTTCCATCGTCTTCATATTCCCTTTTGAGCCATTGAAGGATGGCGTCCAGATCATCCTGCGCCGCATTTTCTACGCTCATCGCCTCTATCCTCTCTGGTAGCGTTCGGAAATTTCTGTCGGTCACCTTGGCAGGGAGAGCGACCTTCAAAAAAGCGTGAGGCTCTTCCAACTTTTGACTCTATAAATTTGAACTCACGCTGGCGCACGGAGCGCACGCAGCAAATTCGCCACCCTTTGCTTGCCAAGGTGATCTGCTCTCAAAGAGATCATCGGGTAACGACGGGCTGCTGTGGTTGAAGTGCCGCGTACGCAGTGATCTTTGGCGCGCTAACGGATGAGGACATTGCCAAGCGAAATTCCTCATTCGTGATCAGTCGAGATTGAAAGGCGTGGACGAGCGCGTCGGCACGGCTGGGCAGGTAACGGACGGTAGGGGCCTTGTTGCCCTTCCCCTTCGATGGACGCTTATTGTGAGTGGGGCCATAGTACTGCTCCATCGTGCCAATGATGGACTTTATGCTTGGCATATGCGGTAACTTCGCCGCCGCCCGTTTCCGAAAATAGTCGGCCACGGCGTCTACGATTTGGAACGACTCGATCGCGAGTGGCTCTTCGAGCTTCCAAATGCAATCAGGCAGGTTCGAAAAGTCAGAACCAGTCGAATGGGATTCTCGGTCGAGATGCGCACGCGCGTCTGCAGCGGAAAAATTACCCCGCAATAGAAACGCGACGACGAATGCCTCGGTTGGTTCGCGGGATTCACTGCGCTGGGCCACTTCATGGTCTGTGAGGACCTTTTTCGAAATAACCAGCGATTCTCGATCTTCAAGTTTTCGAAACTCGTGATTGAGAGACTCGTAGATGAAACGTGCGGCACCGCCATTGTTCCATTGCGCGACGAGGGCCTCGAACTGGTTGCTACCAGCCCAAGCGGGCACAGAATTGAGAACGGTATAACGTCGATCGCCATGTTCGATATCCATGAAATGGCGTTGGTTCGATATGATGATCATGCGCGCATAGTTATCAATGGTAATCGGAGCTTTGTGCTTGGGATTGACGAGTACGTCACGTCCAGTCACGAGTTCCTTCAGTCGTGCGAATGCTTTTTTGTCGCCGGCAAATGCCGCCTCCTCAAGGGCAACAAGAAGTTTGCCAGAGAGCGCCTCGTTGTAGTCGCCTAGAACCATGTTCTGATTGGTGACTCGGAGAAGCATGTCGCCATAGATCGGCGCCATCAATTGCTCTGTGACAATGCTTTTGCCGTCACCGTGCGTGCCGCGAATGGCGAGAGAAGTTCCGATCTTGTCACCTGGAAACCGCAGCGGATGCATGAAAAACTCAGTCACCCATTGGAACAGCGATTCATCGCCTTGGACCCAGACGTCACGAAGAAGTTTGTAAAAAAGATCGCAACTGCCGGATGGATCAGGCTCGATGAGAAATCCCGAAAAAAGATTGTATTGATTGGGGCTGACGTTTTGGCCGGCCGAAGACGATGGTTTGAAGACCAGGCCTTGCGTATAAAATTGAGCATCCGGTGGCGGGAGTCGAAGCCACTCTTCCGCGTGATACACAATTTTCAAGCCTTCTGGAGTCACCACCTCTGAATAGTCATTTTTGTAGATTTTCTTGAAATCCTCGTGTGCAACGAGAGCCTTGCCGATGGCGGGCTCTTGCAAATCGAGAACGTAGGATTTCCCGGAGAGCACGACGGCGTATTGCGACGAGTAATCAAATCGTGCCGTCAGTGCACTCGCCTCGATCGCAGAAAGAACGCCCGCCAACGAGTATTCTTGTTCCAGAAGCAAACCTATGGCTTTCAAATCTTTCTTGAGATCGCTGAGACCCGCCTGATATTTCAATTTCAGCGATTTCAAGGTGTCGGTCACTTCGACATGCGAAATCTTGCCGGCGGCGAGAGCTTTCGCCAAGGCGCGGAGTTCCGCGCTCAAGGTCCCTGAAGGCGGCGCTTCCGAACAAGTGATCAGGTCCGCTACCGTGAAATTCCCGCGACGAATGTGGTCCGCAAGATCTTTCGCAGAGACGCCAGGACCCACTTGAGTTCCAGATTTCGCAAGAGCATTCAGGCGGTCAAAATCCAGATGCGCCAAGCGAGTTTCAACAAAGCGCGCCGTGTCGATGCCAACACCATTGGCGTCGAGAACACGTGTCATCTCGCGCTTCTTCTCACGTGTCTTCTTTTCATCACGGCTCGCGCGATTGGAAATCGGACCGCCGCCGATCGTTTGATCCTCAAGATCAGAAACTGAAAGCTGGCCCGCTTCCAGATAGGCCAACATGTGCCCTAGTCGGTCTAAATCCGAGCACCCGCCAGTCGCTCCAGAACAATAGAGTGTAAATCCCGTTTCCCCATCGCCATTCTGCGCAAACGTTTGTTCGACGCCTCCCGAGTGATTGGCTTGATGGCATTCGATGTAGACGCCGCCCGAGTGCCTCGCCCCTCTGACCAGGCCTTTGCGCTCGAGCGCCGCTTCGATGTCGAATGAGCGGGCATAGTGAAGCGCCCAAGCTTTAAGATTGAAACCCCGGAAGATATAGGAAGATTTCGGTGCGCTATCTTGCGGCGAAGTCCCGGAACGTTTGCGGCCAGTGGTCTGAAAAGCACTCAATAACGCGGCTTCGAAAATCGGATGAAGATCGAATGCAGATCCGTGAACATGAATAGGTAGTGGAAGAGTGATCATTGTATCGGCTGGATGAGCCGGCATAAAATATCGACGTGACGGATCCTTGCAGGCCTCATCGAACGGCGTCCCAATCGTTTGCAAGGCGGATTGATAAGCTGCGTTCCACGCTTCGAGAACGTTCGCGTGAGCCGCAGTAGCCGAAATGTGGTCTGCGAACGTGATCGGCGTTGCGAGTGGACGGATCGCGCGATGCTTGTCGATCGGCGGAGTCTTGAGGACGTAGACGAATCCCTTTTCCGTTTGGCTCATGCCATCCTGGAGAATAGCGGCATCGGCATGTGTTGCTCGCAATTTGCCCGTCGCTTTGAGATAGAGCCGCGCCGTATCCTCACAAATTTCGGGATTTTGACCATTGTCCTTTGCCCACTTCAGGAAGTCGTCGTGCAAAATCTCAATGGTCGTCGCACCGTTGCGGAATGAAGGATATATGACGGCTTCGTGACCCAAGCGCTCGGCAAGGGCCCTGCTTTCCTGCATTGTCCAACCGTCATCGTGGTCGCTGATCAGAAGCGAGATTCCCTGAACCGTCTTTTTCGTGCACAGAGAACCCACCAAGGGCCCGGCTGTCATGGCGCGTGCATCAAGTTTATTGGCGACGCGCTCCCAGCTCTCGTGAGCCATCAGCATGTCGGCTAAGGCGTTCCACGGCGCTTGCACGTTCCTGAAATTCGGATTTTTGGCCCGCAGATTTGGCGTTTGAGCAAATTCAATCTCGAGTGCGTCGGGGACAAAATCAGACATCGGCCGAACTCCAGCGATGTTCCGAACGCATGATCTCATTCGGAGGGAGGTCGGTGAGCGTCACGATGAGAGACGCCGGAGGATGAGTGGTGAGATCTGTTTTGGTGTGGCGGTCCATATCGTCATTACCTTTCTCAATTGACCTGAACAGTCAGGTGTCAACCGATGAGGCAACGGACATGCCAAAGTGCGCGAAGCCGAAAAACTGGCGCGTTTCGACTGCGGGCCAGTTGTGGGCCAGTCGAAATCGTACCGTCTTCGGACGCGCAGCTGTATCGTAACGAGACGGTGCTCGTTTTCGAGAAACTGGCTTATGGCGCAAATAGCGCCGATTTTATTGGGGTAAGGGCTCGTTCATCTTGCTTTTTAAGGTTAGCAACTCCGTGATTGCTCAATTCCTGCGAGTGTAAAAGCAATTTGGATGCCAGTTCGAGTCGCGCGCTCTGCGGGGTCTGAGTTTCGCGACTTCGCCGAAAGAACGGACGGACGGACAGTCTCAGGCCGATTTGCGACGGAGCCGTTCGGCGCGGTCTGCGGTGGCCTTGAACTCGATCCTGCGCTCTATCGTCAACTCGATCTCAGTAGTTTTTTCAGCGACCCGTTGCCAGATACCTAAATGAGCCCACCGACCAAAGCGGCGGCGCACGGCATCGGAGTAGGAACCTTTCTTCGGGTGGTCCGTCCAGCGGCCGCCGCGATGGATGGCTGCGAGGACCGCATTAACAAACGTCCGATTGTCCATCGTATTGGACTGCGATGGCTCATCTGGAAAAAATGTTGCAAGAAGCCGCCATTCGTCGTCTTGGAGCGGTCGATAGTCTTGGCGGCATGCGTCGTTCGCATTGATCGCGACGGATTGCGCGATGCTTTCCGGCGTGACACCCAGTGACGCCATCGTTTCGATAATCAAATTGAAGTTTGTGTTTTCCATTTCGCTCACGAGCAATTGCCCAATACCGCAGCCATCTTCTCCGGCTATGTAGATGGCAATTAAAGATAGAAATACAACTTTCAGTCGTGAGTAGGGGAGTGCCGCCGGAGGTCCTAAAAGTATCGGCTGGCATTCTGCTCAAACGCATCGGCAACCCGGATATACGAACGCAAGACTTCCACCGACTTATGCCGGCTTGTTCGCTGAATGATGTGTTCGGGTACATGGGCGTTCTCGGCGGCGGTGATGAACCCCGCGCGCAGCGAATGCGGGGAGTACTTGGTGGGCTCAATACCAACGGCTGCGAGGCGCTTGGCTAGGATGTGGCGCACACTCGTCGCATCGAGGCCCCGGTTGAGGATCCGGCCGGATTTGCTGATGGCGCGGAACGCTGGCCCCGATGTAATCCCAAAAGCGGCGAGATAGCGCTCGAGCGCCGCGACAGGGCAAAGATCGTCGTTCCGTCGTGGGATCGCGACCTCCTCGGTCCTGAGCGATGCCTTGGTCGCTGACAACTTAAGAAGGAGCCCGCGATCCGTAATCGTAAACGTCGAGCGCCCGTCAAGCTCAAGAGACACGATTTCTGAGCGACGCAATGCCCCGAAAAACCCGATCAGAATAAGCGCGTTGTCGCGCAGCGAACGGAGATCATCACCGTCAAGGAAAGTGATCAGGCGCTTCAACGTCGGCAGATCGAGGGCTTCTGCACGGTCAACGGCCTTCGCTGTGCGCCGAGAGATGCCGCGCAGCGTGTCGGCGATCAGTGGATGCTTTCGGTCAACGACGGTTCCGCGCGTTCTGCAATCGCGCTGGATTGCTGATAATGCAAGATTGATGCTTGAGAGCGACTTGCCTTCTCTGGCAAGCGCAGCGAGGTAGGCTGCGATGGCGTCGGGTGTCGGTGCAAAAGGGGTTACGCGATGCACGCTCGCCCATTCGCTCCACTTCTGGGCAGCCTCGCCATAGACGCGTTGCGTGCTATTGGAACGGGCGGCATCGGTGAAGTGCTGGGCTTTCTGCAACGCCAACCCGAGCGCACCATTAGGTGCCTCATCAGCCAACTGTGTATCAGCCTGAGACGAGAACGCATCTGACATCTTGTTACTCACGAAAACCTCTATTTTCATGAGTAATCAGATGGTGCTGATACGCACTCTTGCTAGATCATCCGCTGACGGAATTATCTCAATTGGTGAATCGAAACTCAATGCGAAAAGCGATTTTGTGACGCTGTCGTCGGTGCTATTTGATGAGTTGCGATATCGATCCACGTCACCCCGATAGGTGCGAACCGAGCACGCATGATGTCGCAAGAGGAAACGATCCTTACTCATGGTCTCATCACTAACGGAGCAAGTCGTTGTCCGTTGCCACTGTGCTCATCCTGGTGGCGTGCTCGGCCGCGCCGCCGGCATGCCGACGTGCGACTTCGTTGAGAAGTCAAAATTGTTGATTTGAATTCGAACTGCCAACGCGAACGACAGGTTCGAAGCGAACGCTCGCGCAACCCTCAACACGTCGTCCCGCACGAGGACCTGCACCCCCCCAGGGGGTACTTGCCACCCCCGGGTATGGGACCCAAGCCGAGGGGATGGGGGAGGGGGCCAAAATTGCCTACTCTGGTTCTTCAAAATTGGGGCGGACGGTCGGTGGAACCAGTTACGGTACATCCGGTCAAAGTGATAGCGCCTTGGAGGCACTGGTTGTGTGCGGATCATCCGCTTCGCGGAAATGCCTGTTTTTATTTTGTGAGTGTCGCCCCCGGTGGGAAGCAGGGCATTCCTCACAGTTTTAATCCAGTCGCGTTCTGTGAAAAGCCGTTCGAGGTGCGGCCCGTAGATCGGTTGAAGGCTGAGGCTCGGCGATGCCGCTGGGCCCCTCTCCGACTGGCAGTCCTATAATGCAGTCGTGTACCTGGCTTGCAGGGCAAAACTAGTGATTCCACCACAGTGAATGGTGCAAGCAAATTTGCGCACACAGAATGGACCTTGCAGTGGATAAACCTCACAGCGAAGCATGCCGAATCGTTTGAGCAGATAAACTTTTGCTGAGACTTTCGCCAGCATCCGCATTTTTGATGCTCCATTACCTGGAAAGCTTCATGCCAGATTTTTTGCATCATGCTGCGTCTGTCGCGGCGGAAAGCCCTATCCTTGCAGGCCTCTTGTTGCTTGCGATCGTTACGTTTCTCATCTGGTTCATCATTCCTTGGGTACATCTTCGCTTCAAAATTTCGATACTGACTCGTGAGATCAGACATCTTCGAAAATCGTGCGCCGATCCCATGCTTCTCAAAGTCAATGATCGACGCCTCGCACATCTGTGGAGTGAATATTGCGAAACCCTTCATTTGCCCAAGGGATCGTTAGATCCAATGACAGGTGTGTCTAAAGATGCAGCGTATCGAGCAACCGTTCCGGCTGAGGCTTTCTTCAACGCCCAGTCGGTTTATGAGGGCCGCATCCATACAGAATTCTTCAAGCACTTACCTGGTCTGCTGACCGGGCTCGGCATAATCGGTACGTTTTTAGGTCTTATTCATGGTCTTGGTGATGCGACTAAAGCTGGTGGGGGACTGGAGATTGAGCGCCTCATAGGTCCTGTAAGGGAAGCTTTTTATATCTCCGCCTCCGCCATTACGGTGGCGATGGTAGTCACATTCTTCGAGAAGTTAATTGTAGCCGGCTTGCATCGCGCCGTCGAACATCTCTGCCAGGAGATCGATGCTCTGTACACCGCCGGTGCCAGTGAAGACTATCTTTCACGGCTCGTGCATGCGTCGGAAGAAGCAACAGCACAGGCGAAGATTCTCAAAGACGCTCTAGTGGGCGATTTGAGCGCGATTCTCGAACGTCTAACTACACATCAGATCGAAGCGTCAGCTCAACAGCATGCTCAACTTCGGGAGCAATTCGTGAGTGCCATTGACAATGGATTGCGTGAACCTATCGGTGAAATTGTCCAAAGTCTCGGTCAGTTCCGCAGTCATCAGGGCGAGCAACTGAGCCAGAGTCTCCAGGATTCTATGGCGGCCTTTGCGGACAAACTCGATCAAATTTTGGGTGGCCAGGTTGGGCAGGCGAAAGCTTTGCAAGCGCAAACGCTACAAGCGCTCGAGACGGCTGTGAATGCGTTCCAATCCATGGCCCAGCAAGTGGGAAGTGCAGGAGAAAGCGCCACAGCCTCAATTTCGGTGCAGTTGAACCGTGTCCTCGAAGATCTATTGGCGCGGCAGCTGCATATCGATGAAGCAATGCGCACCGTGGCAGATGAACTTCGGGGCGTCATCACAAAAGCCCAAGCTGACACATCGTCGAACCTACAGACAATGCTTCAGGAGCTGAGGACTCAGGTTGTTCAGGCAGTTCAGACCCTTGAGGCGGAAGCTAAGGCGTCCAGCCTTGCCCATCAGGAAGGTGTTTCGGTCATTGCCTCTCACAGCAAAGAGGCCACGGAAGAATTATCTGAAAGTATTCGGGCTCAAACGCTCGCCATAGAACAAACAACACTCGCGATGCGGACTGCGGTTGCCGATCTCGGAAGCTCGGTCAATCGCAACATAGCCTTGATGGGCGAGGGGGCAGCGGAGATGCGCAACGCGGCGGATCGCTTTATCTCATCCGGCTCGGCTATGAAGGATGTGTTCGACAGATCTCGTGAACTTTCATCTGAGTTAAACCTGGCAGCATCAACACTTTCAAATTCCTCTCGAGACGTACAAGCGGTAATAAGTGACTATCGAGCCGCACGTGAGAGTTTTGCCGGTATCGTGGATGCCCTCCGCGGCACCGTAGAAATCGCGAAGCGCGACGTTGCGATGACCGGCGATATCATAATGCGGATGGAAACGGCGGCTCAGAAGCTTGTCTCCGCGCAAAATCAAGCGGACGGGTACCTCGACAGTTTAAATGATGTTTTGACCGGTGCTCATGGATCATTCAGTCAGCAAATGCTAAGTTCACTGAGTACTGCCAATACTGAATTCCATAGCTATTTGTCCAAATCGACGTCGCTTCTTGCCAGCGCTATTGACCACCTTCAGGATACCCTTGGTGATTTGCCAGACCCTTTGGGACGAGGCCCGTAACGCATCATGCACGGGCGAAGATCCATTCCCAAACGTGGCAATAGAGACGAAGCAGAGAAGCCTTTTTGGATCTCATTTGCCGACTTGATGACGGCGTTGATGGTCCTGTTTTTGGTGTCGCTCACCGGCGCGCTTGTGCAAGCTCAAAAGGATACCGAGCGAGCAACGCAAGCCGAGAAGCAGGCTAGGGAAGCAGAAGCATTAGCTCAGAAGTCTAAGAGAGAACTCGAAGCGGAAAAGCAAAAACTAGCTGCAGCGCTAGCTGAACTCGAGCGGCGAGAGCGGGAACGCGACACGCGCCGCGAGCGACGCGATGCTGAAATTTCGGCTTGCCATGCTGAGCTAGAAGGCTTGATTACAGCCTTCAATGACAATTCCTCTGGTGACGTCCGCCTCGACAAATCGCGGAATATTATTGATTTCGGGTCACGGGCACAGTTCGGCTTCAATAGCAATGAACTGACGTATGATCAGGCAAAGACATTGCGCAACTTTACTCTGCAATTCCTTTCTGTTCTCAAGACGGATGGGAACATTTGTCGGAGTTGGCTCAAAAGGGTCATTGTAGAAGGTTTTACCGACAAGAAAGGTACATATCTCCCAAACTTGAATCTTAGCTTGAATCGAAGCCAGCGTGTGATGTGCGTTTTGCTTGCTGGAGAGTACACGACTCCAACCCGGTTGCTTTCGAAAACAATTACAACTCAAGACCCGTTCGGTTTTACGACGACTTCGGTTCGCCGCGCGCAATTGCCATCGATGGACCCGATACCCGCGGAATACCAAAGTCTCATTACGCAACTGTTTTTAGTCGGGGGCTATTCATCCAACTCGCTGAAGGCCACAGACGACGAAAGCCGCCGGATCGAGCTTCGTATTGAATTCTATCAAGTCGATGAAGACAGGACTGCAGCAACTCCGGTGACGAATCCGTCCGGTCACTGTGGCATTGGGGGGCGTTAATGCGCCAAATCGACGACCTCTCAAAGGCGCTCGCTAAGATCAATCGCGACCTACTCGCTCAATGGACCCCTCCTTCCGCCGAGGCCATGGCAAAGACTACCAACGACATTTCGCAGCTTCTTGCCGTAAGCGCCGGCCGCAAACCGTTCGACCTGAACAGCTCTTCCTTATCGAGAGCAATACATGCGGTGCGTGATCAGAATGCTGTCGTCGATTTCAAAACACTCCGTCTTGCATGTCACGGAATAGGTCAGCGTTTCGATGATTACGTCCCCCTTGGAGATATTCCCGTCTTACATTCTCTCCTCCGCGCGACCCTGTTCTATAAAAAGGAGCCCCGCCGTTTCCGCCGGCTTTACGATGGACTGCTTCACTCATATCTGACCGCGGAGCGTCACGCTGATTGGTTCGCAACGCATTCAGTTCTCTCAGGCAACGAGCAACTGCGTGCATTCTTGCGTGAGAACGAGGGTTTAATCCGCGCTCTTGTGCCATCGCCAGAATGGGTGGGAGCGCTTAGTGACTATCCGGATATATTGAGTCGCAAGCCTGGTCACCGATTTGGCAATGCGTGGATTGGAGGCAATAAGATCGTATTCCAGGATGCGATGCAGCGCTTCGGCCTTCCCGGATCGTCTTGGTTAGCCAGTGAGACAATACAGTCGGCGCTCGCGATTGCCCTTGAGCTCGATGATAACGCGTTTACAAGGCATATTCCGTCGTTTCTTGAGGCTGCGATAGAGCCCAGCTTCCAGACGACGCGCGATGCCATCTATGTCGAAATCGTTTCACGTTACGCCGCTATTCCATCTGCATCTATCCATGGTCCGCTGCGCGATGCGCTGGTCGCTGCGTGGAAGAACCCGTGGCTAGGACGAAATGACCCTGCTTGGAAACGCGTTCCTGAAGCAGCGCGCAAAATGGTGGCCAGTTGGCTTAAGCTCGACCTCATTCATCAGTTTTTTGAGGTGCTTTCCGAAGATGGACGGCAAGACAAAAGTCGCTTTGAGTTCTGGCGCACATATCATCATCGGATGGATGACGTGTATTTTGCGCTCGGTAGCCACAGCTTCTGGTCGAAAAATCCCGACATTGAGAAGCTCCGCCGGTCGATGGACGGGCGGCTGCTTAGATTGAATGACACTAACGGCGACAACAATGCCTTTATTATGCGTATGGGCGACATTATCGTTGTCGAATTCAGTAAGAAGGGCAATGCTGCGTACTTCTATCGTGCGGCGGATATGCCTCTCCATGACGGACTTCGCGCCCTATCTACTCCAGCACTAAAGCGCGATCCCCCTGGCAGGCAAATGCGTCACGCTTGGGCTCGCGGTCTCAGTTGGCAGGAGCAATTTGCGCGAGCGCTAGGCGATCATCAGACAGATAGCTCCCATAGGTCGCGAATAACTGATCCACGTGCATCTATCGCTGCCTTTGCGAGGGCCAACGGCATTACTCTCGAAGACCACACCGCCAAAGGTGGCAGCTTCTGGCTTATCACCGACGATGCCGACCCAGATATTGCACACCAACTTACCAAATCGGGCTTCAAATATCGTCCCGGCCGAGGATGGTGGAGGCAAGAAGCATGAAGTTTCAGAGCATCTTTCGTGATCGCAAGTCTACGCAGGCTGATACCCGATTTCAGTGGCTGGCGACGACTGAAGGTCTCAGATTTTGTCTCGCAGAATCCGTTTTGTACAAGCCGCAGACCCTTGGCGTCGTCTTGACCTCAATTGAAATTGGCGCCCTTCTCGAACAACTTGTCACCGACGATCTGGCCTCGCAGTGCGATGGCGAATACACGATGTCATGGGAGCAAGTTTACGAGTTCACCCGCTCACCAACCTATGTGTCAAGTTTCGCGTTGCTTGAGCTGCCGCCGCCTATTGCCTTGGCCCCTCAACTTCAGTCGCACCGCGGTCTGACAGACCATAATTTTTCCATCGCTATTGCGGGCTGGGTCAACGCAGTTGGTTCGTCGGTTCGTATAGACGCCCTAGCTGGAGCGATCGTGCGATGCGGTGGTGCCCTTGGCCTATTGCCGCCATCCGTATGGCGTCTGCTCAATGCCCTCGCTGCCTTTGATGCGCGGCCCTCAGAAGGACAGACACCGACAGCAACACGTCGATATTGGGGGCAGATTCGGCGTCTGGCTGTGGAAGCTAATGCCGTCCTTGATAACTTCCTCGTTCGTAGTGTTGTCGTGACGCCGGAGATTCTCGACATCGGGTTCCGTAGAGTCCAAATCGGTGGCACACCGATCGTTGAAATCTTGCCAGGATTTGAGGATGCCCCCGAGCGCTGGCTCGAGGTTTTCGATCAATGGGATACGGTGCCTCCACACATAAATATTCCGACGGCTCAAGGTGCAGTCCACATTGCCTTCACTGAGCCAGTGCGCTCCGTTTTAAGCGAAATCAAACGCTTGCCCGGACGCCGTGCCACCGGCGCTCGCGCTGAGGCCTTCATCCTTAACCCCATCGCCGCTCTTGGGGATGACGCTGCTAAGGTCATCAACATCGACCAGTTTCTCGCAGCTCGAGACCGAGCAAAAATACAGTTTGAAAAATTCAGACCGGTCATTCTTCGAGATGCAGCGGCTTATCCGGGAGATGTCGGCATCGATATCGATCTACCCGACGGCGATACAGTCCGCAGAATGTTTACGGAGTCGCGGGAGCTCGAGGCCTTCGTTACGGCCTTAGATCAGCGACTGCGGAAGCAATTACAGCTTTTCTCCTGGCAGGAATTTGAGTTTGAACTTGATGGCGATTCGTCCCGCCATCTTGCCGATCTAAGAGATGCGCTTGCGGCCCGGAGCAATCCAACACTTATCCGGTACGATCGTGTCTATGATCTTTCATGCTACTACGATCGCGTCATGGGAATAGGCGAATCGCAGCCCTTCCTGTCGGCATATATCGTCAAGAAAAGCGATGAAGAAGGTTGGTTCCAGAAGAACCTTCTTGCAGTCCTGAAGTTTCGGCCACACGGCGCCACGGAGGACGTGACATTTCCGCTAAGCTTGGACGACCTCCCTCAAATCCATTCCGCAATTACCGAAGCTAAAGATTGCGACCGCACCTCTGTTAAGCTGCCTGGATGTTCAAGCGAACTCCCACTTGATGAGGTAGCTACTGCTGTTGCGGCGTTCGAGGCAGCGGTTAATCAGCCGCCAACTTCGGCACGACCGGAGACCGAGCAAGAACAGAATTCCAGACCGCGTCCCACATTGCTCATCAAGTCGAACATTGATGCGCTAGATCATTCAGAATTGCGAGAACAGCGACTTCTAGGCACAGGCGCTCTGATGGAACGGCCTCATGCGTTGAGATCAGAAGTTTGCCTTCTTCCCCATCAGATTTCGGGAGTGGCTCGCCTCCAACATCTTTTCAAGGCATCTCCAGAACATTGCCGCGGCGTTCTACTCGCGGACGATATGGGCCTAGGAAAAACGCTCCAGCTCTTGGCGTTCATTACTTGGGCATTTGAACTTAATCCAGAGCTATCCCCCGCCTTGATCGTGGCGCCGGTCTCGCTTTTAGAGAACTGGCAGAACGAAATCGTCCGCTTTTTTTTGCCAGGCGCTGTTTCTGTTTTGACGGCTTATGGAGATGCACTCGCGGACCTGCGAGTCCCGCGAAGCAGCATAGATGTCGATCTGCGAGGGGAGGGGCTCGTCCGCTTTCTGAAGCCTGGCTGGCGCGGCGATGCAAAGATCGTACTGACGACATATGAGACGCTGCGCGATCTCGAGTTTACGTTCGCGCACGATCAATGGTCCATTCTTGTCTGCGACGAAGCCCAAAAAATCAAAAACCCGAACGCCCTCGTCACCAGGGCAGCCAAGAAACTGAATGTCCGATTTCGAGTCGCATGCACCGGTACCCCGGTGGAGAATAGCCTCACAGATATCTGGTGTCTTTTCGATATGGTGCAGCCCGGGCTGCTGGGAGCTCTCAACACATTTGGCCGCGAGTTTGGCCGCATGATCGAAACGCGTTCTGATGGCGCCCCCGAGAAACTTGATACCTTGCGTGCGCTTATCGAGCCGCAAGTTATCCGGCGCTCAAAAAAGGATGTTGCGACGGACCTGCCGAAGAAGATCGAAGCGAGGCCGTGCAATGTGAACATGTCTAATGAACAGCGAATGCTGTATGCTGGTGCGCTCGAGCTCTATAATCGACAGTCTGACAACGACGGCCAAGCCGCCTTGCATCACTTGGGATTGCTGCAGCATCTCCGCCTCATCTGTGCAGATCCGCGTCAATACGGCATCGAGACGTTTGTTCCAGAATCAATAGCAAATTACCGCCGCAAAGCTCCCAAAATGGACTGGCTCCTGCGGACGCTGCGTCACATTCAAACGCTCGATAGCGGCCGTGGTGAAAAGGTCCTGATATTCGCCGAGCATCGCGATGTTCAAAGGTTACTCCAGCATTATATTCGCGCCGATCTTGGCATCGTAGCCGCCATCGTAAATGGCGATACGGCCGTTTCCGCAAAAGCTAGCAGAAGTCGCCAGAAGATTATTACCGAGTTCCAGAATCAGCCCGGCTTTGGTGTTCTGATCTTGTCTCCGCTGGCGGTCGGCTACGGAGTAAACATTCAGGCAGCCAACCATGTCATCCACTATCTCCGGCATTGGAACCCTGCCAAAGAGGATCAGGCGACGGACCGGGCGTATCGTATCGGGCAGAAAAAAGATGTCACTGTCTATTGCCCTCTGACTTACTCACCCGACTTTAAAACTTTCGATGTCAAGTTAGATGAGCTTCTGCAAATTAAGAGATCTCTGGCTGGCGACATGTTCGAAGGGGTAGGCGCGGTCTCCCTCGCCGATTTTGATTTGCGCGACATCTCTCCCGACGGAGAAAGAACACTTCGGAATGATCCGATAACGCTCGATCTCATTGAACGCAGTGCCCCCAATTTTTTTGAAGCACTTGCTGCTGCCCTCTGGCAAAAACAAGGCTATCGATGCCAATTGACCCCGCAGTCGGATGCGGGTGTGGATGTCGTGGGTGTGCGCGGGCGTGATGGCGTTCTCATTCAGTGTAAGACGTCATCGTCGGCGGATCGACAACTGGGATGGGAAGCAGTCAGGGACGTTGTCGGGGGTACAGCTATTTATTCCGAAAAATTTCCGACTGTTCGATTTCAGCGCATTGGTCTCACAAACCAGCGGTTTAACGCGCGGGCTCACGAGAGAGCGCGCGCTAACGATGTTCTGCTAATCGAGCAAGACGGAATTGATCAATTAATCCGAAAACATCCTTTGGGACGATTGGATGTTTTGGCCAAATTGAGCGAAGCACGGATAGCTTGAGCAAATTAGCTCTGCCTTCTCATTTCAAAACAGTCTTTGCGTTGAAGCAAAGTAGACATCCGCACCAAGGTGAATTCGGGCGATGGCTCGTCGTTCATCGCCCGCAAAATTGCTTTTAAGCGCTGTCCAACGAATTAAGTATATTCGGAACACGCAGAATGCGAAGCGACGGACATTGATTTGACTCGCTTTTTGAGGTGCGTGTGCGGAAGGGTTTTCGGAACACCCAGGAATCGCGCTAGCTACTGATGCTGATGCGCGGGTGATGGAGGGCGAGAAGGTGAGCAAGAACCGGCCGACGATTGAGCATCTGGCGATCGCTTGTCGGCATGTTCATGAATTGATTGCGGCGGGAGTTACTGAGAACCACGCCATCCGGACCCTCGAACTCTTCACCGACGTCTATGCCAAGTTGCTCAACGGTGGCTCAGCGACTCCGCATCACGTATCGCAAATCCCGAAGTCGCAATGGTCGGTTGCGGCCCGCGCGGCATTCGACGCGAACCCAAAGGCCAAGCCAAAGGATTCCCTCAGGGTCGAACACGGTACACCGCGACGGGCGTTCGCGCGAAAGGTGCTGAAACTCTTCGACCGCGATGAGCTAAACGAAGCAACGATGGCGGCGCTGGTCAGCAAGTGGTGGAAACTGGCGGTGATCACGTTGGATGAAGATGCGCGTCTCAACAGGATGGCGCGATCCACGGTGACGTCGCCTGAAGAGCGCTGGCGAGCCGCTGGCATCTCATTCGCCGCTGACGTTGCGTTGGGTGGCGCTACGTGAATGGACGCTAGTGTCGATACGTGAGAGCAACAGTCTCTTGCTTTGCATTTGCTTGAAGACAGGTAGCGGCGCGAGGGCTGGAAAATCCTGGGAAGGCATACGGGGGGAAACGTGCTAACTCCGCTCTCCGGGGTAGGCTCTCGGAATTGCGACCCTAAATCGATCGGCGCTTCCGCCTAGGCTTTCCCGGCCATCGCGGCCTGTCTTCGGGGGCCAGCATCACGCCACCAAAGCGCGCTCTAAACTTCTCCGCGTCCTCTTCGTCGGCAAAGCACCACACGTTGATCCACTCGTTGTCCTGGCGAAACGTGTGCCCTCGTGGTGATAGTGAGAGGTCGTCGCAGAACTCGCGAACGGCATCATGCGCCCGGCCCACCGTCACACTCTCACGTAGTGCAATCTGATACGGCCAACCCGCATCGATCTGCCTTGAAGTGATTTCGCCCTTGCGTCTGACCATTCCTCCGGAGTAGAACAAAAAGAGAACATGGTCAACAGGGATCGCACGATGTCGAGCGTTCGCAGTCGCATTGAAGACGCGCAATATGATGAGGCCACGACCCTGATGCTGCTCGAAATCCGCAAGCACATTGTCGAGGAAACCGTCTCAATGAACCCGGCTTTTGACTACGAGGGATTGGACGAGGAAGTGGCGCAAGCGCTCTTAGACCTGTCGTGCTACGGCGAGCGGCATCGTGAACACCTAACCCGCTATGCGAGGCAGCGGGCTAGTCAGTTTGTATTTTATAAAGCTGGGCAAGCGTGACGCTCTTGAAAGCAATCGCGAATAACCTTAGGTGTCGGAGCACAGGGTTGCTACCGCGCTCTGTTTGGCTCGGAATTGGCGTATTTTCGAGCGACTCGAAGTGTATTTCGCGTCTTTTTGTTGAGTGTTTTTTCTCAGTATTGACTGACGCGTAGGTGTGGGCCCTGACGGCTAGCCTATGCGAACGCCCTGCAAGCTGAGGATCGTCGTTTCAACCGAGAATTCGGTCGAGCGGTGGATCCTCATTGGCTTTGCCCAAGGTCCCCCCCTCGATCTATCGCATCGAGGGATTAAATGACTATCCTCACCTATTTGAATACAATGATTCAGGCCGCTGCCGGTGTCGCTGGTATCGTTCTAGCGGTGCAGCAAATTCGCCAATCGTCATTCTCGGGACGGCAGAACGATAAGGCACGATCCAAGTCTGATGATAATCGCGAGTAACGACGCTCATAGGCGCAGATTATGTGCGGTAAGTTCACACAAATGGCTTCATGGCGGGACGTGCACGCGTTCTCTCAGCCGTTGGTCGAGACAGACAGCGAAGTCGTTTCGACACCGATGCGCTTCGCCAACATCATCCGGCTGAACGAAGCGGGAGAGCGTGAAGTCGTTTCTATGCGCTGGAGTTTCGCGGGCAAGGGGGACAAGAACCCATCTCGGCCGAAGCATATGCACGCTCGCTCCGAAACTATCGACCGCCTGCCGACATTCGCGAACGCCTTCGTTCATGGTCGCGGTATCCTTGTCGTCCACACGTTCAATGAGGGAGAAGAGCTACCCAACGGAAAGACAAAGCAATGGGTGATTAGTCCGAATGACCGAAAGCCGATTGCAATTGCAGTGATCTGCGAAAAGTGGACGAACGGCGACGAGACGCTCGACACGTTTATTCAGGTGACGGTGCCTGCCAATGCCCTTATCGCGAAGATCACAGATCGAATGCCCGCGATCCTACAGCCGGAAAATTGGGCGACGTGGCTTGGCGAAACGGACGCTTCGTTGGCTGACGTGAAGGCCGTGCTTCGAACGTTTGAAGATGGCGGCAACTGGACGATGAGGGAGCAGGGGACAACGCGCAAGGAGAAGCCTCCAAAGTCCGACCCGCAAGCAAGCCTCTTTTAGATTTGTCGTGATGTAGCGTCTGCGGATTGGGAATCGCGGACTGCGGATCGATGCGCGTTGCCCGCCTGTCGGAAACGCGGAAGGGACGGCGGATCGCTTCGGCATTGCGGGTGAGCGAATAGACGTTACACATACTGCGGATCAATCGTTTCCGTATTCGGGTTCGTATTGCATTTCTCTTTGCTCAGTCTCTACGTACTCCGGCTCTAGTCCTGCCACTTCTATTTCCGCCGTTCCTTCGAGTTTCAGCTTGCAAGTGGGGCACCTAAATTGCTCACCCATGTATGTCGTTTCAACCTCTTCCCAAAGGCCATCTTCGTCCGGCTCAAGTTCGGTAATTTCTTCGCCAACTTTGAGGCCTGCGATGAACGCCTTTCCGCCGCATGCGGGGCATTCACACTCCCATTCGCTATCCGCGAATAGAGAAAACAGCTTTGGATAATGGAAGTAGCTGCGACTAGCGGCAAGGCTTAGCGATTCTTCGCGCTCGCGCCTTGGAAGGCTATTGAAGGCATCGGCCGCGACGCTAATGCGCACACGAGCGGCGTGGGAGCGCGCATCAGCAGCATGCTCTGCTATCTCCTTGGGCGTACTCGCTTGCTCAGACTCTAACCAATCGTCAAGGTCCAAGCTAAGCGCAGCGAGAATTATGGAGGCCGTATACCAGTAATTAGCCTCCCAAGATTCAAGGCGCATCGCTTTGAAGGGTGTCGCGCCTGAGTGAAGTTCCGCATTGCGGCGTAAAGCAATCTCGATGCAGTATTTCATAGCGATGGCGTCGAAATACGGCACTACTTGCCGCAGTCTTTCGAAGAGGGTGTGGGCCGCGATTGTCTTTATGTCGACGGAGATGACGATTTGCGACGCGGCGAATAGCGAATTAGAATGAGTGGGGTCAACGATAAGACTCGGATGAATGCCTGCGAGCACCGCCTTGCCAAGAAGCTCCAGTGCCAGAGAAGCCCAAAGCTGATATTCATCGAGATCACCCTCGGATTTTTTTATCAACGCTTTGCGTATGTAGGCCTGTGACTTTGCCAGCAAGGCGTCGGCCGAGAGATCAACTGGAAGCGGGGATTTCTTCATGCGACCGTGCACCTAACAAGTGAGCGGCGTTGGGCGTTCTCTTGCGCACACCCACGCCCATGTAACGTTCGCCAATTGTCGATGACTAGTACGTCACCTCGGGTCCACTGAAAGGCAACCGAATACGGGACGAGCCTACTAAACTCGAAAAGCCGCAAAGCACTCCGCGCGGACTCCGATGTGGGCCGCATGCAACCGGGATCATACCGGATATACCTTTGGTCAGCGCCGCAAATGCTCGCATAAAAGGAATTGCGCCCGTTCGAGATGTGAAAGATTGCAGTTCGCGCCAAGCGGCGTTCAAATGCGTCGAACGCGATGACTTCTCTACGCACTAATAGCGTAGGGACAGGTTGCGGCGAACTTTCTAAGCAACCGAGCACTATGTAGCGGCAGGGCACCGCCCGATGCGAGCCGTCGATATGGAACGGAAGTACGCCGAAGCCAAATTGTGCACTCAAAGAGGCTAGAGGGGCGTTTTCGCTGGCTTGTGGTCTAATCGTCTCAACCGGCTTTCCCCAACGTCCGTGCACGACGGGACCTAGCACCTTCGCAACTGACCAAACGGCATTTGACACATCGTCGAGCGGAATGCCACCGACGTGGGCCCAGCCCAACTCTTGTAGTTGGCCGACATCGATTTCCGCAATCTGACGACCAACAGTGCTATGGAGCGCAATCTTGTCCGTCTGCCGACTCCCGCGCAATAGTGCCCAATTAACGAGACGCGTTAGCCCAATCGGAGCGTCGGATTCGAATCGACTAGAATCAATGTTTATACGCAAGCTGCAATTGCGCAAAAGCTCCACGAATCACTTATTATGTGGCTATGGCGCACCCGTTCTCGGACGAAGATCGCAATCTGCTAACGCAGCAATTTAGGATCAGGGAGCCCCAGTCTCTCGCGGGCCTGACGTTGAGTGCAAAGAGGGGCGTGAAGGCTAAGCGGATTCTGTACTGGTACAACGAAGCGACGCCGGACAACAACAAGCCCGTCTTGTGTGCCTTCGGTCACCCTCATGGAAAGGGCTTAGTCGTCGAGCTTGAGGACGACAGCATCATCTTGGTCGGGCACACATGTGCGCTCAAGGACTTCGGCTTCGACATCGGCGTCATCATGAATGATTTCGATGCAGCTCAGGATCGGCAGTTTCAATTGTTGAGGCTTGTCGCTATCCGCGAAGCGCTTCCTGGCGCGCTTCGTGAGCTGTGCGGACTCAAATATCTCCCCGCAGTCTTAGGCTATGACGCTTACTGGAGGGCATTCCAGCAGCACTTCGGAGAGCTGCACAGCAAGCTGCAACGCTGCGTAAAAACCAACGTGGGAAGGCTCGTAAATATCGAGTGTGTGAGAGATGGGAATGCGGAAGAAAAGGCGGCTCGCAAAGAGCGTCCAGAACTGTTCAAAGCTCACGAGAAGGCGGACCCGAGCCGCAAGAAGTATCTCGCTGATGAGATCAAGAAGTTCATCGATGCGCGGCACAAGAGGTATAAGAATGTTTCGGTAGACTTAGGGCAATGTGCGTCTTGGCAGCTCCTGGACCCGCGTTCGCTTTCGCCCAGAGATTTGATCGCTGATGTGGTCGCCACTGCGGAATCTCTCGGGGTCCATCGCCTATCGTCGACGTTTACGAAGCGGGACTTCGCAAAGGTGCGGAACGGTGTCGACCGCATTTCCGAAAAGCTAGCGAACGCGACGGCAAGGATCGACGACCTATATCGCTTCACGTCCGAAGCAAACATCGCGTTGATCGCGCAATGGGCACGGGGCGAGGGCTTAGACATTATTGCTGAAGGGCGCACGCTCATTGCTGAAAGCTACGTGTTGGCACCGCCTGCGCTTGCCGCGTGGCCGAAGCTGCCGCAGTTCGAACGACTGGAGGGCGCTCGCGCTATCCGCAACGAGTACCGCGAACGTGCGGCTTGAAAACTGCTCCACAAGACTGCTACACACGACGCACTGGGCAGTCAGAAAAGTGTAATTAGATCAATAGCGTGCGGGGCTCTCGTTCGAATCCAGCGCTCTCCACCACTGCAGCTCGGCCTGCACTTGATTATGCACTGATTTTCGCGACTGCTTCATTAATGACGGTCTCGACAGCAAACATAGGACGACGCTGTCGCGTTCGCTCATCGAAGGTGAGCGGGCTCGTGAGTTGAGCTACTCCTGGATATTCCGCATGCTGATTCCCTTCACAAAGGGACTCGCCCAAGCTGGCTAAAATTGCGCTATAGAGTTTTCGAGAAGCTTCGCCTGCCCGATCATCAGTGGGGAAGCTCAAGGCCGGGATAAGAGATTTTCTGAACTGCTTGATCCAAAGTCACGAGATAAAAGCCGCTGCCGTATTCGGCTGAAACGCCGTTCTCTCCGTGCCCCTGAATAGCATCCCGAACTTCCTTTAGTACATGCGCATTGCGCAGTGCGTCTTCCACATTATGCCGTAGGCTGTGAAACCTTACTCCGCGCCGGTTGACTCCAATAGATTCTCGAAATCGCTTGAAGTGTTTCGAAAACTGTTTTGACCAAGAGCCATCGTCCTTGGCTTTTTCAAAATCTGGAAAGAGACGGGTCGAACCTGACGCGCGTCGAAATTCAATAAACTCTTCAAAACCCAGTTCGAACAACTTGTGATGTATCGGGAGGGCGCGCTGACTTGAAGAAGTCTTAAGAGACTTCTCTTCGTCAGCATCAACCGCTTCTTCGTCGGCGGTATCAACGCCAATCGACGTGACATCGAAATAGCGAATCCCATCCTTCTCTTTGACGTCTGACACTTGCAATTGAATGATTTCGCCTAGCCGCATGCCCGAGAAAAGGCTTATGGGTGGGACCCAGAACTTCGCCGATCGTCGAAGGATGTTTGGGCCCGGCTGCTTCCAATGGGCTTCAGACTGACACCCAACATAAATAGGAGCGGCGAACATCTGATTGAGCTCGTCAATGGTCCAAGGATGTACCTTCTTCCCCTGACGCTTATTCTTGCGACGTTGAATGCCCTGGTCGGCAACGGGATTTACGACGCCGGAGGTTCGCGTCTTCGCCCATTCGAAGAACAACGACACAGATCCGATCTTGTCGTTGATCGTGAGTGGACTCAGAAGCTCAACATCCTGCCCTTTGTTGCGAAGTTCCGTCGCTTTCTCGGCAACATCTGTTAACGGAAGCCCTTTAAACGGAATTTTGTGCCGATAGATTGGGAGTGCCGATTCGACGTCTTTGAATTTGACGCCGTCTTCTTGGCCATATGTATTGATCGGCTTGTCGCCGCATATTTCCAGGAACTCTCGTATTTCGGCACGCTTGCGCAATATCGTTTTTTTCGGCCATTCGCGCTCTCGAGCCGAGGCGTCGATGTATTTCTCTGTCAGCACGGAAGCGAGTTCTCCCACACTGGATTTTGGCTTCGATTCCTTCATGGCCACGGAGAGGTCTTGAGACGACACGATGCCATCGAAAGTTACCTCGTTGCCCGCCGTGATGTCTTCGAGCGCCTTAATCTCGCTTTGGAGGAGCTTGCGCAGCAAACGGTTACGATCCGCGTCACAGATTTTGAGATTTTGAGAACCTAGAAGCGTATCTGCGCATTGCTCGACGGAGGTAGTGTCGCCGAGTTCGTAGTGATGACGGAGCTCTCGAAGTCGTTCTTTGCGGGTGAAATAGACACAGTAGAGGAAAACCTCATCTAGGACCGGTTCCTCCATCAGCATCGCAAAGTAGCTGTACGACTGACCATTGCGTTGCTGCCAGTCATTCGTCGGGTGCTTGATGATGTCGCCAGCCCAAAATGCGTCTTCGTTGTCGCGAACTCTGCGCCAAAGCTCGCTGCGCCAATCGAAGTCGTTCTCGTAGTTGTTAAGGTAGTGGCTGTCGGCCATCTTTCGAAGTAGAGCCGGGGACAGCGGCGCAATGGTCGGGTACGAGGCGCTGGGCTCTAAGCTATCGGCGCAAGTCCCGGCGACCGGCTGATTGTCTTCCCGCCGCCATTGCTCAAAGCGAAGTTCAATCTCGGCGTGCGTCGCGGCGTAAGCCCTTTGGGCGCTCTTCCGATCTGGGGTGCGGAGCGACTTCCAGATTTGGTTCGGTCGCCCAGGAGCGCGTAATTCGACCGGGACCGATCGCTTATAATAAAAGTTATCGGAGCCGGAACGCTGGGTCAGAAAGGGGTATTTTGCCACGTCGACCATACCTCGCAGAGTAGCAGCGAAAGGTAGCAGTCGAGTAAAGAAAGCCCTTGTTTCTCAATGACTTCTAGAAAATCAATGGCTTAGCTTGAATTGGCGCCCCGTAGGGGACTCGAACCCCTGTTGCCCACGTGAGAGGCGGGTGTCCTGGGCCACTAGACGAACGGGGCAGGCGCCCAGGACGTGTAATCGAGTGTCGGCAGCCGATCAAGCCCGAAACACGGGACCGTTGGACGCAAACGCGCGCAACATGGGTTTCGCCGGGCCGTGCCTTCGCCGAAACGGCTTGTCGAAGTGGTGCGGCCTAGTTCTTCGGCGGGGCTTCGATCGGCTTGACGTCAACGATCCGGCGTCCGGTGCCAAGATCGAGGATCGTTATGTCGGCGCCCTCCGGGCCTTCGTGGTGGATGGCCAGCCGGTTGCCTGAAAGGGAGACGGATACAACCTTCGAACCCTTGGGAACTTCGACTGTCACGGTTCCGGCGGCGCGCCATGCCGCACTGATGCTCGGGACGCCGCGATTGCCGGTCACCGATCCGGTTGCCAGCCCGGTCACTTTCACGATGACAGCTCCAAGACCGACGAGGATCAACGCACTGAGGACCGCAACAACGATCTTCAGGTTGCGCTGCAGCCGCTGTTCGCGCATCACATCGGTCTGGGGTGACGGAGGCTCAATGTTCGTCATCGTGGTGGCCATATTTCTTTCTTTTCAGTGTTACCAATCGTGTCGAACACAACGATATCGCCGAACTCAATCGCACTGACCGCGAGCGCGGACGATGCCGGTCAACGCATCGACCGCTGGCTCGCCGACAAGATCGCTGACCTGAGCCGTGCGCGAGTTCAGGCGCTGATCCGCGACGGCCATGTGAGCGATGGTGCGACGATACGGGAGGCGCGCAGCCCGGTCAAACCGGGTGTCACCTATACGGTTACGATGCCGCCAGCGAGCGCTCCCGATCTCGAAGGCGAGAACCTCCCGCTCGATGTCGTGTACGAAGACGACGATGTGATCGTCATCGACAAGCCTGCGGGACTTGTCGTGCATCCGGCGGCTGGGCATGCTTCGGGAACGCTGGTCAACGCCCTGATCGCGCACTGCGGGAACAGTCTCTCAGGCATCGGCGGTGTGAAACGTCCCGGAATTGTGCACCGTCTCGACAAGGACACGTCGGGCTTATTGGTTGTCGCCAAGACGGACGCGGCACATCAGGGGCTTGCAGAACAATTCAAAAGCCACGGGCGTGACGGGCGGCTGTTTCGCAGCTATCTGGCTTTCGTGTGGGGACGATTGCCTCGCCCCAAGGGGACAATCGACGCACGGCTCGGCCGTAGTCAGAGCAACCGGACGAAGATTTCGGTCGTTCGCGGTGAGGCAGGACGCTCGGCGACGACGCATTACGAGGTCTTGGAGACGTTCCCCGGAGCGCGGCCGACTGGCGACGTTTCGCTGCTGCGCATGGTGCTCGAAACCGGGCGGACGCATCAGATCCGCGTGCACCTTGCGCATATCGGACATCCGATTTTAGGAGACCCCGTTTACGGCAGCGGCTTCAAGACGCGGATCGCGGCGCTCAATGACGAGGCGCGCGTGGCGGCGGAAGCATTGCAGCGACAAGCTCTGCACGCTGAGAAACTGCATTTCGTGCACCCTACAAAGGGAAAAAACCTTAACTTTACCAGCGCCTTGCCTGACGATCTCGCGCGCTTGCGGATGGCTCTTGGGCCGCGCGGTGGAGCGACGGAAAAGGCGGGCAAGAAACGTTAGCAATAAGACACGAAAGCAATGAATCAGGTCATCACGCCGCGATCAAAGCGTCGTGAGTAGGAACCCCTGATGAATTGAGCGATTTTACACCTATGTAACGTGTGGCGTGGGGGGCGCGAATATAGACTCCCACGACATGAAGGGAGCGACGGACCGTACCGCGTTTGACGGGTGAAGGTTCGTAGAGGGCTTAATGGCTACAAAGGGTCTTCCTACACTGGCTGGCGGTTCGCTCGGCCTGTCGCGGTATCTCGAAGAGATCCGCAAGTTTCCAATGCTTGCACCGAACGAAGAATACATGCTCGCGAAGCGTTGGCAGGAACATGAGGATTCCGATGCCGCCGAAAAATTGGTGACATCGCATCTTCGGCTCGTGGCGCGCATCGCCATGGGCTATCGCGGTTATGGGCTGCCCATCGGCGAAGTGATCTCCGAAGGCAACGTCGGCCTTATGCAGGCGGTGAAGCGTTTCGATCCTGAAAAAGGCTTCCGCCTTGCTACTTACGCGATGTGGTGGATCCGGGCGTCCATTCAAGAGTACATTTTGCGTTCGTGGAGCCTTGTGAAGATGGGCACCACGGCGGCGCAGAAGAAGCTGTTCTTCAATCTGCGGCGGGCAAAGAGTCAGCTGCAGGCTCTTGATGATGGCGATTTGCGGCCCGACCAGGTCAAGACGATCGCGACGAAGCTCGGCGTTCCCGAAGAGGACGTCGTGAACATGAACCGCCGCCTGGGCGGGGATGCGTCGCTCAATGCGCCGATCCGCGCCGAAGCCGAATCCGGCGAATGGCAGGACTGGCTCGTCGACGATACGCCGACGCAGGAAGATCGTCTGGTCGAAGACGAGGAATTGCAGCGGCGCAAGTCTTATCTTTCGTCCGCGATGTCGGTTCTCAACGACCGTGAGCGGCGGGTGTTTCAGCAGCGGCGTCTGGTCGATGATCCGGCGACGCTGGAACAACTTTCGGAGGAGTTCGGCGTCAGCCGTGAGCGAATCCGTCAGATCGAGGTCCGGGCGTTCGAGAAGATCCAAAAGGCCGTCACATCGACGGCGCGGAGGGCCGAAACCCCAGCGGCGGCCCCGTAAGCCGGCTGGGGCTGGCCGAGGCATCGTGCCGTTTGTTTCTTGACGCGCTTGCCTCGGACCCTTACCGACGATCTTGCTTTCCAAGCGTGGCGGCGCCAGCCCGGTGCCGCCACAGTCGTATTTGCAGCTCCATCGTCCCATGCGCCGCCGGTTCGCACTCGTCTTCAATTCGACAGCAGGCGTTGCAATTCCGCGCCGGCTCGATGGTGTGCTCCGCCGCATGCGGGCGCGCGGCGCCGACGTTTTTCAAATCGCAGCACGCAGTTCGACGGAAGCCGCCGAAGCAATCGCTGAGGCGGGGAGGCGAGGGATTTGCGATGCGGTTATCGCTGCGGGCGGTGACGGCACGTTCCGCGCCGTGGCGACGGGGGCTGCGGAATGCGATCTTCCCATCGGCCTCATTCCGCTCGGTACGGGCAATGTCCTGGCCAATGAAATCGGTTTGCCGAAAAAGGCCCACGACCTAGCGGATCTTTTCATAGATGGGCCCGAGATCGAAGCGAAAGGGGGGCTCATCAATGGAGTCCCGTTTTTCCTGATGGTCGGGGCGGGCTTCGATGCACACATCGTCGGGCGGCTCAACTACCGGACCAAGCGCGTGCTCGGACGCGGCGCTTACACCGTTCCCGTGCTCCGGACGCTGGCCGAACGGCCGCGCATATTCGACGTCGATCTCGACGGCCGCCATTTCGAGGCGAGTTGGCTCATCCTGGCGTTTGCAAACCGATATGCCGGTTCGTTCCTGCTGTCGCGCGACGGTGGTGTCGGCCGCGATCAATTGATCGCCATCGTGGTCGAAGCCCGGTCGCGGACGGCGATGGTCGGGCACGTCTTGTCTTTGGCGCTGGGACGTCTGGCAAATCCGGGTACACGGCCTGCCGGTGTTCACGTCTTGCCGGTGACGCGGGCGATGATCGGCCAGCGAACCGGAGTGCCGCTCGAGGTCGATGGCGATGAGGGGGGCCTGTCGCCAGCGGAGATCAACGCTGCCGGTCCGCGCATTCGGCTGATCGTGCCACAGTCTTATGTTGCTGATCTCACGGATCGTCACACGAATCGCGTACGCTAGATCTTGTGAGGCGTTGCGGGGCTAGCCCCTACAACATTGTGCGAGCGTCAGAGTGAGATGCAGGGTCGATGCCCTTTTCTTCTCTGAACCGTGTCCAACCGGACCGGCAAATGACTTTGAGTGGCGCGCGGCAGCAGTGGACAGGGCTGCCCGAGGGAGCGCTACTCTGGTTCAGGCTCGGCGGCCTCATGACCCAGTCCGACCTCTCCCGCCACTTCGATGTCGACAACCAGACGTTAGCGCGCCGCCTAGCGAGCCCGTGTGCTGAGCGATCGCGTGCGTTTACCCGACCACGAAGACCTCGCCCACTTGGGCGGGGCCGCGGATATCTGGAAGATGGAGTGCCTCATGCAGAAGCGCTATCGCCGGCCAGCCGACTTTCTCAGACCCAACGCGAAATATCCTTCGCGGAATTTGTCGAGGAATCCGCGCTGGTTGTTTCTGCTCTGGCGACAACACCTGAAGCACCCTCCATGTAGGAGATAACTGGCGCTTGCCGGAGTCGGTGCGACGAACTCCGGCCACACGAAATTACAAAGGCTGGCCTGAGCGCCGGCCTTTTTTGTTGGGCGCTTGGGGATTTTATTGGGCGCTTCCGACTCCGCTGATGGCGGAGTCAACCGGAAGCGCCGATCAGCGCTTACATCGGCAGGTGCGCGATCTCGTGCGAGAAGTAATTGTCGATGGCCGAGACGATCGACTGCGCAACTTTCTCGCGCCATTCCTCGGACTTGAGATTGTTGGCGTCTTGTTGGTTCGTGATGTAGGCCAGTTCGATCAGCACGGACGGAAATTGCGCCGTCTTGAGCACGCGGAAAGCCGCCTGCTTGTCGGGCTCGCTCCGCATCTGCGTGCTTTCGCCCATGTTCTCGATCACCGTCTTGGCGAACATGCCGGTGCGCTCGTGCGTCAGTTCCAGGTCGCGCTCCGCAAGATCCGCGAGGATGCTTTTCACGGCGCCGACGTCGTCGCTAACCTTCTTGACGGTTTCGATTTCCTCGGCCGACAGGACATTCTCGGCGGCGTTCCCTTTGGCAGAGCGCTCAAGATTTTTAGCGACGCGATCGCGGAGCGTGTAGATGGTGGCGCCGCGCGCGCGCGATCCGTTGTCGGAATAATCAGCGTGAATGGCGATGAACAGGTTAGCGCCGTGGCGCTCCGCGAATTCAGTCCTGCCGCCGAGTGATACGAAGGTGTCGTCGTCGCGAGTCATCAAGACTTTATAGCGGCCGGTTTTCTTTAGCTGGTCGCGGAGCACGAGACTGAAAGCCAGAACGACATTCTTCTCGATCGTTCCACGTTTGACGGCGCCGGAATCGTAGCCGCCGTGACCTGGATCGAGAACGATGACCGGCCGGAAAGCCTTGGCTGCGCGTGTCGCCGGATTTTCAGCCAGGCGCGGCACAGGCGGTTGAAGGGGGCCGACACCCAATCCTGACGAAGCTGCGAATTCGTTCGTGCCCGCGCTCAGCATAGCTGTTACCGGGCGAATGATGACCGCGAGGCGAAAATGGCCGTTCTTGTCTCGCTCGATCTCCGAATTCTCGACGACGACCGGCTGCGTCACGCCGATGACGATCCGGATTTTACCCGGGGCGGAGAGGCCCGAGCGGACGGCTTTTACCAAGCCAACGGGCGCTTTTTCGTCGATGTGCGGGATCTGCAGATTGATATCGGGCAGTTCGACGACGACGCGATTGGGATGGGATATCGCGAAGACCCGGTAGTCGGCCTTTCGCTCCAGCCCGACGACGAACCGCGTGCGCAGAACTTTATGCTTGGCGGACGGTCCAGCAGCATCAGGATTGGCGATCGCAATTTCGGGTTCGCCGGGCTCGTTTGATGCGTCGGGCGAACCCTCGGCGGCGGCATGGCATACGAGCGCGCCGAATACGGCCGCCGCAGCGACGCAGCGCAAGGCTCGTTTTGCCAAACTTCGCATTCGAACTTCCCCCGTGGCACGCCGCATCCAGCCCGGCACCACAACTCAATTGTGTGCCCACGGAAGATGGCGTTTTGGCGGTCAGAGCGGTACGGCCGTGAGGTTATGGGATGGCAGTTAATCTCTCGTTAAGCGAGATTTATGGTGACCGACGCGGTTCATCCGGCTTTGCCTGCCATGCCGCTGCGGCGGCTTCGTCGGCGTCGTGCGCTTCGACCCAGCGAGCCTCGCCGCTGGTCAGCACCTCCTTTTTCCAGAAGGGGGCGCGCGTCTTCAAATAATCCATCAGAAACTCCGCGGCGGCGAAGGCGTCCTGGCGGTGGGTGGCGCACGCAATCACCAAGACGATGTTGTCGCCGGGCTTCAACGTGCCGACACGATGGATGACGAGCGACGCCGAAAGCCTGAAGCGCTGGCGGGCTTCGGCCTCGATCCGTTCGAGCTCGGCCTCGGTCATGCCGGGATAGTGTTCGAGGGTCATCGATTCCAACGTCGCGCCGCCGGCATGGTCGCGGACCTTGCCGACGAAGATCGCGACGCCGCCGATCCCCGTATCCTGCGCGGAGACGCGCGCCATTTCCGCCGTGACATCGAAATCGTCCGGGCCGACACGGACCGTCATCGCTTAGCCTCCTGTCACCGGAGGAAAGAATGCGATCTCGCGGGCGTTGGCGATCGACGTACCTGGCTTGGCATGCGCGTGGTCGAGAGCCACGCGAATGGCTTCCGGCTTCGCAAACGCCATGTCGAACGGATGTCCGCGCGCGCTCTGCCAGCGCAACAGATCGCCGACGGTCGCGATATCCGGCGGCAGTGCGATGCGTTCCTCGCTGCGGCCGGTTTTCTCGCGCAGCCAGGCAAAGTAGCGGAGCGTGATTTCAGCGGTATGTGTGTCGGCGGCCATCGGTTGCTTTCAGCGGCTCATGGCGTGACGGATGCCAGCCTTCAGGTAATCGTATCCGGTGACGAGCGTCAGCAGCGCTGCAATCCAGAGTAGGGTGATGCCGACGTTGTACGTGCCGGATACGATATGTTCGGCGGCGGGGCCAATCAGCAGAATGGCGAGCGCGACGAACTGAACAGCCGTCTTCCATTTCGCCAACTGCGTGACGTGGACCTTGACGTTAAGCTCGGCGAGGAACTCACGCAGGCCCGAGACCAGAATTTCGCGCGATAGAATGATGATCGCCGCCCAGATCGACCAGCCTCCGATCGTGTCGATGTAGACCAGCATCAGCAAGGTCGCGCCGACCAGGAGCTTATCTGCGATCGGATCGAGCATGCGCCCGAGATTGGACTGCTGCTCCCAGATGCGGGCCAAATATCCATCCAGCCAGTCCGTGACGCAGGCCGCGACAAAGATCGCGAACGCCAGCCATCGCGACGTTTCGCCTGTTCCGAAGAACAGTACGGCGGCGAGGACAGGCACTGCCGCGATCCGGCCGTAAGTCAGGATGTTGGGCAGGCTCATCGAAAGCGAGCGGTGCGCGACGTGATCCATGATTTTGGGTAGCCGCAGGTGCAAGGCCGCGTCAATGGGGAAGACCCAAAGTGCAGCAAAGTCGCAGCTATGATGCTTCGGAAATGGCCGGATGGGAGGCAAAGTTTTCGACGCCGCCGATATGGGTGCGCCGCAAGGCTTCGTAAATCGCCACCCTGAGATCCGACTGAACTTTGAGACTGTGGGCAATATCGGGCAGGAGAACCCGCAGCGAGAAATCGGTTGTCGTGGGGGTATAGCCTTCAAACACGGCGATCGGCGCCGGTTCGCGCATGACGCTCGGGTGACGGTTGGCGCATTCCGTCAGCACCGCCAGAACGCGGCGCGGATCGGTGTCGGGACCGGAACTGAACTTCATCACGACGCGGCCGAGGGCATTGCGGTGGGTCCAGTTGAGGACCCGGCCGGTAATCAGTTCCGAATTCGGCACGATGAGGCTGGCGCGGTCGAACGTCTCGATTTCCGTCGAGCGCACAGATATGCGTTTGACCGTCCCCTCTTCACCGCCCACCACCACCGTATCGCCGACCTTGATGGGGCGTTCGATCAACAGGATAAGGCCGGAGACGAAGTTGTTGACGATTGATTGCAGGCCGAAACCGATACCGACAGAGAGAGCACCGGCGACGATGGCAAGACTGGTGATATCGAAGCCCGCATAGGAGATTGCGGCGATGGCGCCGAGACCGGTTCCTGCGTAGCCGACAGCCGTGTCAATGGAATTGGCGATGCCAGGGTCCATGCGCGGCGCAATCAGGACATTGGTACGTAGACGCCGCTGGACCAGGCGCGTGACAAAGAGAACGGCAACGAAAATCGCCATGCCGATGAGAATGCGGACAAGCGAGATACGGATCTGTCCGATCTGGAATCCGAAAAAGAGCTGTTTCAGCCAGTCCCTGATATCGGGGCCTGAAAATCCCCATTGCAGCATCAGCACCGGAACAGTCGCGAGCAGAACGCCGAGCGTGAGGACGCTTTCGGTTAGCCAGCCAAGTTGCTTGCGCCGCGATTCATCGAAGCCCATCCGCTCTTCGAGAAGAACGCTGATGTGGCCGCGCGACGTCGTGTTGCCGCGTGTGAACGACCGGATCGCAAGGTAGAGCAGCGTCGCAATCAGGCCGACGACACCGGTCATGACGAGTTGCTGGGCGAGAAAGCGTCCGAGCGCGACATATCCGACGAGGCAGCAGCCGATAATGGCGAACGCGGCAAGCCACAGCGGTATCTTGAGCCAGAGCGGCCGGTGCCGGCTGACCGGTTTCAATCCGAGGCCTTCGCTTGATTGGAACGGCGTCAGCAACAATCCGATCAGAACGAACGCGAATGCGAGGCTCGTCGCCAGCGATTGAACGACACTGAGCGTCAGCGGGAAATAGAAGATCTGCGCGAATTCGGAGAGGAACAGATCAACCGAATAAATGAATGCGAGAGTCTTCAGCAGGAACGCAATACGGCCGGCGCTGTGGCTCGAGAGCAGGACGAGACGTCGTTCCGGCTGGTTCGGAGCAAATACGGCCGATACCAGCGCCGATACGGCGATGAAGATCAGAAGACTTTGAAAGAGCGCCTTGCCGACGGGCGCGGATGCCGGATCATAAAGAAGTTCGAGATAATTCAGCCCGCCGAACAGGAGGATCGTCGCGGCAATTCCCGGGATGGCGCGAAACGGCGCAATCCATGATGCGGAAGCGGCGCGTTCGAAGAACGTCGGCGGTGTCGAGGTCTCGTTGGGGCGATAGCGCGTAATGGTAACGACGACGAGCTTGAGAAACAGATAGAGCCCGATCGAAAACGCCAGCAACAGCGCGACTTTTGTCTTCTGTTTGTTGACAGAGGAAATCCAGTCGTTGGCATTGTACTTCAACCGCCACTCGACGTTCGGCGCAACCCGCACGAGGTCGGACCAGAATTCGGGGAATAGCGGACTGGTAATGCGCTCCGTCAGGTTTTTAACGAACAGCGACAGTCTCAGATTTGTGATCTTGTCGATGGCCTGACGGGCGCGCCACCACGTGACGCGAAGCGTTTTCGTGGCTTCCTGAAGTTCGCCGGATTGCGCGGCAAGGCGCGCGCGTTCGGCAACGACCGTTTCTGATTCAGCTGGAGCGTCCTTGGCCGGCGGAGGGCCAAGTTTGCTGAGTTGGCGCTCGATTTCATCTCGGCGCGGGCGAACGACATCGGCGGTCTTCGTTGCTTTGGCGATGACGCCGTCGATCTGATCGCGAAGACCCGAAAGATTGCTGTCGCTGGCGCTCATCTTGGCAAGCGCTTTCTCAGCACTGTCCATCGAGTCGACCATCTCTTTGATGGCTTCGTTGACTTCCGGCGTCAAAACCGGAGCGGGCTTCTCGACCCGGGGCGCTGGCTGCGTCGGTGCGGGTGGCGCGGGCTCTCCGGTGGCCGGAGGTGC
>Ga0256905_1000024_pt1 | contig 24869 bp, 20 predicted proteins | sample MC6MC0743MT_FD_190204 | JGI IMG/M metagenome (GOLD analysis project Ga0256905, IMG submission 190204) | Metatranscriptome of enriched soil aggregate microbial communities from Iowa State University, Ames, United States - MC6-MC0743-MT... | ecosystem: Environmental > Terrestrial > Soil >...
AAGGGTAATGTAGCAATAGATGCCTTGGCCCTTGAGGTCGTGCGGATAGCCGACGACTGCCGCCTCCGCGACCTTGGGATGCGAGACGAGCGCGCTCTCGACCTCCGCCGTTCCCATGCGGTGTCCTGAAACGTTGATGACATCATCGACGCGGCCGGTGATCCAATAGTAGCCGTCCTCGTCGCGCCGGCAGCCGTCGCCGCTGAAGTACATGCCGGGATAAGCTGAGAAATACGTTTTCACGAAACGGTCGTGATCGCGGTAGATGGTCCGCGATTGTCCCGGCCAACTGTCGAGCATCACGAGATTGCCTTGGCCGGCGCCCTCGACAATGTTGCCCTTATCATCGACGAGTGCCGGTTGAACGCCGAAGAACGGCTTGGTTCCCGACCCGGGCTTTAGATCCGTGGCGCCGGGCAGCGGCGTGATCATGATGCCGCCGGTCTCGGTCTGCCACCACGTGTCGACGATCGGACAGCGGCCCTCGCCGACGACGTGATAATACCATTCCCACGCTTCCGGGTTGATCGGCTCACCGACGGATCCGAGCAACTTCAGAGACGCACGGCTCGTCTTTTTGACGAGGTCGTCGCCGCAGCCCATCAGCGCCCGGATTGCCGTCGGCGCCGTATAGAAAATCGACACCTTCCACTTATCGATGACGTCCCAGAAACGCGACGCCGTCGGATAGGTCGGAATGCCTTCGAACATCAGCGTCGTCGCGCCGTTCGCCAGCGGCCCGTAAACGATATAGCTGTGTCCGGTCACCCAGCCGACATCGGCAGTGCACCAGTAGATGTCGCCGTCGTGATAATCGAACACGTATTGATGCGTCATCGACACGTAGACGAGATATCCGCCCGTCGTATGCACGACGCCTTTCGGCTTTCCCGTCGATCCCGACGTGTAGAGAATGAAAAGCGGGTCTTCCGCGTTCACCTCTTCCGGCGGACAGTCGGCCGAAACCGTTTCCAATTCTTCGTGCATCCAAAAATCGCGCCCGGCCGTCCAGGCCACGGGGTTGCCTGTTCGGCGCACGACGAGCATCTTCTCGTCGCCCTTGCATTTGGAGAGCGCCGCATCGGCATTCTTCTTGAGGGGAACCGGCTTGCCGCCGCGCAGCCCCTCATCGGCCGTTATGATCAGTTTTGAATCCGCATCCTCGATGCGATTCTGCAGGCTGTCTGGCGAAAAGCCGCCAAAAACGATCGAATGCACTGCGCCGATCCGCGTGCAGGCCAACATCGCGTAAGCGGCCTCCGGGATCATCGGCAGATAGATCGTGACGCGATCGCCTTTCTTGACGCCATGCTTCTTTATGACGTTAGCCCAACGCTGCACCCGCTCGGACAGCTGCCGGTAGGTAATGATCTCGCTCTCGTTCGGGTTGTCGCCTTCCCAGATGATCGCCGGCTGGTCGCCGCGCGTCGCGAGGTGCCGGTCAATGCAGTTCGCCGAAACGTTCAGCGCGCCATCTTCATACCAGCGAATATCGACGTTCCCCGGACCGAATGTCGTATTCTTCGCGCGAGTATAAGGCTTGATCCAATCCAGGCGTTTCCCGGCGTCTGCCCAAAAGCCTTCCGGATCGGAGACCGATTGCTCGTACATCGCCCGGTATTTGTCTGCGTCGACGAAGGCCTTTTGAGCCCACTGGCTGGGCACGGGATAAACTTTGTCCGACATCGTGAGCGTTCCTCCAGCCGGCCGTCTGAATGCGACCCTTGGTCTTCCATTATGCTGCGCGCCTCGGCACCCCACAACATACTCGAAGGTCGAACCGCAGCGAAAATTACGGTCCGTTCTAAGCCCGCCAGACCGCCGTTCGCTTGAGTTCCGCGTCCTCAAGTTCCCGGGTCACCGGCACCTGATATTCCATGAGCATTTCGAACCGGTCCCGGGGGAAATAGCTGCGTTGAGGATCTCCGATCAGGACGGTGCTGCCGCTTGCCTTCGCTGCAGCGATGAACGCCAAAACGCGATCCGCAAGCTCACGCTCGTAGAAAAGATCGCCGATGATCACGACTCCGGTCCGCCGCAGGTCCGCCTGAGAAAGGAGATCGTCAATCGTCGTTTCGATGCTGACATGGTTGGCTCGGGCGTTGAGTTCGGTCGCCGCCAGCGCCAGCGCATCGATGTCCGCCGCGAGGACGCGGGCGGCGCCGGTTTTTGCCGCCGCGATAGCAGAAATTCCTGATCCCGAACCAAGGTCCAGAACCGTTCGTCCCCGACACGTTTCCGGATTGTCGAAGAGATAGCGCGCCATGGCCTGCCCGCCCGCCCAGGCAAACGCCCAAAACGGCGGCGGCACGTTCATCTCGCCAAGCTCATCTTCCGTCTTCTGCCAGATCGGCAGCGACTCTTCAGCCAGATAAAGCGTCAGTTCCGGCACCAACGGCGGCTGCAGCGGCTTGGTATGCTGTTCGATGAAACGCACGAGACCCGCACGATCGCCCCGGTCGATACCTTCCGCCATTACCCTTTCAACTTCCGCACATCGACGCCGCCCATTCGGCAGACTTCTTTCCATTCGTCCGCGGCCACAGGCTGAACCGAAAGCCGCGAATTGTTGACCAGCACCATGCCGGCGAGCTTGGGATTGGCCTTGATGGCGTCAAGCGTAACGGGTTTCGGCACCAGCACGACGGCGGCAACGTCAACGCATCCCCATTTACCGGTTTCGTCTTTGGCTTCCGGATGTGCGGTCGCGATGACGCGGCAAATACCGGCAACCTCGCGTCCCTCGTTCGAATGATAGAAGAAGCCGAGATCGCCAATCTTCATCGCACGCATGTTGTTGCGCGCCTGATAGTTGCGCACGCCATCCCAGGATTCGCCCTTCGCCCCGCGTGACACGAGGTCGTCCCAGGAAAATGCGTCAGGCTCCGACTTGAATAGCCAATAGGCCGGCATGCAGTGCGCCCTTCAATAAGTTATTGAAGCTGCCTATCGCGAATTGCGACGCTGCTCAAGCCGAGCCGGAAAACGCAAAGACCCAATGCTTGCAAGCATTGGGTCTTTGGACGCGACACGAAAAGGATACGCTTGAACAGCGTGGCAGCCGCCGTCCGAGGGACGTTTGGCCTGCGCATGAGTTCACTTTCTCAGAGCAACCTTGAAAATCGGTAAAGAAAGATGCGCGTGCGCACGGTCTCGGTATCAATCTTCGGCTTTGAGCGGCCGCTGCATCAATGCGGTTATCGCCTCGTCGACGCCGAGTTGCCCTTCGACGATGCTGTAAACGGCTTCCGCGATCGGCATCTCGACATTTTTTTCCCGGGCGAGCCGAACGAGCGCCGCAGCCGTATAGATTCCTTCCGTCACCGCTGAACGCGCCCCGAGCGTTTCGGAAAGCGATCGCCCTTCGCCGAGCGCCCGGCCGAGCGACATATTGCGCGACTGAGCACTGCCGCAGGTCAGGATGAGATCGCCGAGACCGGAAAGCCCGAGCAACGTTTCGGCACGCGCGCCCATCGCTTCGCCAAACCGGCGCAACTCCGCAAACCCGCGTGTCACGAGCGCCGCGTGTGCACTGGTCCCGAGACCGCGCCCTTGCACAATGCCAGCGGCGATCGCGAGGACATTCTTGACCGATCCGCCAAGCTCCGCGCCAATGACGTCGCTCGACCAGTAGAGGCGCATCTGCCGCGATGACAATGCCGCCGTCAGTTGCCGGCCGATCCGCTCGTTGCCACATGCAAAAGTCAGCGCCGATGGCAATCCGCGCGCGACGTCGGCCGCAAAGCTCGGCCCCGAGAGCACCGCGCATTGAACCTGCGGCGCCACGTCTTCGAGAACTTCGCCCATGAATTTGCCGGTTGCCTGTTCGATGCCTTTCGAACAGATGACAACCGGAACATCGGCCCGTAGGTGCCGGGCCAGCTTGCCGATGACACTCCGCAGATGCTGCGCGGGCGGGACGGCAAGAATAACGTCGCCATTGGCGATCGACGGAAGATCGGTCGTTGCCCTGATCGACGGATTGAGCTCGATGCCTGGCAGAAACACGCGATTGACGTGGCGGGAATTGATGTCCTCGACAATCTCCGGCTCGTACGCCCAAAGCGCGACCGCTGTGCCGTTGTGCGCAAGCGTCTGCGCGAGCGCCGTTCCCCATGCGCCCCCGCCAATGATGCTGACCGAACGCAATTGCAAAGCCGCTTCCCCCGATCAGACGCTGCCGGAACCTAGCACGCCGTGCGAGCGATTGGCTCGCTGATTGATGCGCCTCTCAAGCTTTGACCCCGGCGCCTATAGCCTTCACCGCGTTCGGATCGAGCGGCCAGCGCGGCTTTACCGGGGCGTCGAGACCATCGCGCAATCCAAGCGCGAGCCGCTCCGCACCGGCCCAGGCAATCATCGCACCGTTATCGGTACATAATTCCAACGGCGGCGCATGAAACGTGAATTCGAAGTCCTCCGCCACGCCGACGAGTGCTGTTCGCAAGACTTTATTGGCGGCGACACCGCCCGCCACGACAAATGGCTTCGGCCGTCCCCCCGAAAAAACGGGAAGAACCGCAGTCATGGCGCGGCGAACCCGGTCGGCGACACTGGCGCAGACGGCGCTCTGAAACGCGGCGCAAAGATCGGCAACATCGGAGTCCGATAGCGGCGCGACGCGCATCGCCGCATGGCGCACGGCCGTTTTCAGACCCGCAAACGAGAAGTTGGGATCGTCCCGGCCGAGCATCGGCCGTGGCAGGTCGAACCGGGCCGCGTTGCCCGATAGCGCCGCCTTTTCGACGGCAGGACCGCCCGGCATCGGTAGGCCCAACAGCTTCGCGGTCTTGTCGTAGGCTTCGCCCAGCGCATCGTCGATGGTCGTCGCGAGACGCCGATACTGGCCGACGCCCTCGACCAGCAAGAGCTGAGTATGCCCCCCCGACACCAGAAGCATCAGGTACGGCGGGCGAACGCCGTCGGTCAGGCCGACCGTCAAAGCGTGCGCCTCCAGATGATTGATCGCCAGAAATGGCTTGCCTGCCGCCAGCGCCAATGCCTTCGCGGTCATCGCGCCGACAATGAGACCGCCGATCAGCCCCGGGCCGGACGCCGCCGCGATGCCGGAGACATCAGCCAGGCCAATCTTTGCTTCGGTCAGCGCCGCGCGAACCAAATGATCGACACACTCGGTATGGGCGCGCGCCGCAATCTCGGGAACCACGCCCCCGTAGAGAGCATGCTTGTCGAACTGCGAAAGTACGACGTTAGAGAGGATGCGTCCCTCGCCAGACGCATCCCGCTCGACGACGGCGGCGGCCGTTTCGTCGCAGCTCGTCTCGATGCCGAGGACAAGCAGGGAATCAGACGTGGATTCGGCGTGCGGCATCATCTCGTTAAGTTCTTGCCGGGCGAGGTTGGAATTCGCGTTCCTTTGGAGCATTAATGTCGCCCGAATTGGCCACAGGCCCAAGCGCCCCGCCTAGCATCCGGAGAAACATCTTTGCAAGCTGCCCGTATTCGCATCGGGACACGTGGTTCGCCGTTGGCGCTCGCCCAGGCCCATGAAGTTCGCGACAGGCTTAACAACGCGCATGGTTTCCCGGAAGGCGCCGTCACAATCACCGTCATCAAAACGACGGGTGACCAGGTTCTCGACCGGCCGCTGTCCGAGATCGGCGGCAAAGGCCTATTTACCAAGGAAATCGAAGAAGCGCTCTTGGCCAACGACATCGACGTCGCCGTGCATTCGATGAAGGACATGCAGACGGCGTTGCCGGAGGGACTGATCATCGGCGCCGTATTGCCGCGCGAGGACCCGCGCGACGCCTTCATTTCACTAAAGCACGCCAATCTGGACGCTATGCCGCCGGGAGCCGTCGTCGGCACATCCTCGCTTCGGCGCAAATCGCAGCTTCTGAGTAAGCGCCCCGATCTTCGCGTCGTCGATTTTCGCGGCAACGTTCAGACGCGATTGCGCAAACTCAACGACGGCGTCGCGGATGCCACCTTCCTCGCTCTCGCCGGTTTGAAGCGCCTCGGCCTTGAACAGCACGTCACGGCCGTGATGCCCGTCAACGAAATGCTGCCGGCCGTAGCACAGGCCGCGATCGGTCTCGAAATCCGAGACGGCGATCAAACGACAGCCGCGCTTATCGCGCCCTTGAACGATCCCACGACGGCGCTTGCGGTAACGGCGGAACGCGCCTTCCTTGCGCGCCTCGAAGGCTCCTGCCGAACACCGATTGCCGGGCAAGCAACGATCGACGGCGACCGTCTGTCGTTTGTCGGACAAGTTCTCTCTCCCGACGGCAAGCAGCAATATGATGTGTCTCGCAGTGGGCCGGCCGATGCCGCCGAGGCAATCGGATTAGCTGCCGCCGACGAGGTTCTGCAGAACGCCGATCCCGCGATTCTGGCCCGTACGAGCACCTGATGCACGTTCTCATCACGCGGCCCCGAAGTGATGGCGAGTCGTTGAAGGCAAAGATCGAACAGCTCGGTTGGCGGGCAACGCTCGAGCCGCTGATCGAGATCGTTCCCAACGCGATAGCCCGTTCCGACATTCAGGATGCGGGCACGTTGATCGCGACGAGCCGCAACGCGCTGAGATCTCTCGCGGCCTCACCGGCGTTACAAGCCGCACTGACGCTACCGCTTCTCGCCGTCGGCCCGGGAACCGCGGCTCTGGCGCGACAATTGGGTTTCAAAGATATTGTCGAAGGCGACGGCACCGGCGTGAGCCTTGTGCCCGAGATCGTCCGATTGTCAAAGACAAACGCGGGAACATTCATTCATCTCGCGGGCGACGTCCTGGCGTTCGATCTCGCGGTAGCGCTGGCTCCCGAGCGCATCCCGATCCGCGCGCTCACCGTCTATCGCTCTATTGCAGCCAGAACGTTCACGCCTCAAGTTGCCGAAGCCCTTCGAAACGGAGACATCGACGTCGTCGCCCTGATGTCGCCGAGGACAGCCGAAACATGGGCGCAGCTTGCCGGCAGCCTATCGCCATCGGTCGATTTTTCGGCATTGACCTACGCCTGCCTCTCGGAAAACGTGGCCAAAGCTCTATCAGTACGCCTGCCTGCCCAAAACATCGTCATCGCCGATCGCCCCAATCTCGATGAACTATTTGTCGTGCTGAAACGTCTCGCAGCCCAGCCGGAACCGGGGTAAGACTGCGGCCGAGGGCATTTACGGCCACCCGATAGAAAGCCCGTTTCGATCTAAGAAATCTTTGCCCGGAATTAACCGGCTTTGGGTGGCATACGCGAGTTTCGTACGGAGTCGTGAGTTTCAATGGCAGACGACAAATCGAGTACAGGCAAGGGCAGCACCCCCGGCGGCCCCGCCAAACGTCCTTACGCGACGCTCGACCTCAAGGCGACTGAGATCAAGATCACGCCGGTCGGCAAGGCCGGCGAAGGCGCGTCTCCACGCACCGCCCCGAGCGAAGCCCAGACGAAATTCAACGTTCCCCTCCCGGCCGCCGCGTCGACCTATGCGACGAAATCCGGCACGCGCGACCAACCGAACTCGGGAGCCAGCATGCACGCTGAATCCACCAAAGCTGAAAATTCCAAAGCCTCTGCGTCAGGCGCGCAGACCGCAAGCAAACCCGCCGACCCAAAAGTCGTCGTCGAAAGGCGTGGCGGCCTTTTCAGCCATCTCGTCGCCGGTATCGTTGGCGGCGCTCTCTCATTCCTGGCGCTGCAATGGGCCGTGCCGGAACTCGGCCTTGACGGCACGTCGTCGCGTTTCGCGAACAGCACCGCGGCGCTCTCCGAACGTGTCGAAGCCATCGAAAAGAAGGCGACGCACAACGTCAAGGAATCCGAGCTGAAGACCGCCGAAGATCGCATCGCGACGCTTGAAAAATCCGCGCAGATGATTCCGGCGCTCACCGACAGCCAGCGACGTCTCGTTGCCGAAACAAAGGCGGCGCTCGCCTCGGCCGCTTCGGATTCGGGTTCGACGCAACTGATGGACCGCATCGGCAAGCTCGAAGACAAGTTCAAAGCCCTGGTTGACGCCGGAGCCAACGATCCGAACCCGTCGCGCATCGAGCAGCTTGCGGGACTGACGGCGAAAGTCACAGACCTTGAATCGAGCCTTTCGACACAGCTCAGCGCCTTGCGCTCAAGCGTAACGCAAGACGTCGAAAGCCGCGTCCAGGCCGCGACCGCCGCCAGCGAAACCGCCCAGGCAGGCACGCAACGTCTCGATAAGGATGTCGCCACGATCAAGACCGACACGGCACGCATTGAAGCGAGCATCAGCGCCAATCGCGATGCCGCCGCCCGCGTTGCCGCCGATCTGAAAACCGCGCAGGACGAAACCACGCAACTGAAATCGGCAATCGACACGGTCAAGGCCGAAGCCGCGAAACCGGCCGAGATCACCGCCGCCGTCACGCCCATCGCGGATCGCATCGCCACGCTCGAAAAGAGCGTCCAGAACGTCATTCAAAGCGAAAGCGCTCGTCAGCAAACAGCTGAAAAAGTCGTCTTGGCGCTTGAGCTTCAAAGCCTGAAGCGGGCTCTCGACAGCGGACAGGACTTTTCGGCCCAGCTCGCCGAGGTCAAAAAGCTATCGGGCAACAACATCGATCTCGCCCCGCTGGCGAATCTTCAGCAGAGCGGCGTACCGACGCTGACCGACCTCAAGAAGGATTTTCGCTCCGCGGCTAATTCGGCGATGGACGCGGAAAATACCTCACAGCATTCCGGCGTCGTTGATCGGCTCTGGGCGGAAGCAAAATCGGTTGTCCGCATTCGGCGCATCGATTCGAAGCCCGACGACAAGAGCACCGAAGCGACTCTTGGCAGGATGCAGGTGGCGTTGAACGACGGACGTCTCGACGCCGTACTCGAAGCCTCCAAGGATTTGTCTCCGGCTGCGGAAGATGCGGCACGGCCGTTCCTGGACAAACTTGAAACGCGGGTCAGCGTCGACGGCACCCTGGCGCAACTCGAAGGCCAGCTCAAATCATCCATCGCTCCGGGCGCCGAGCCCGCGGCAACATCAGCGCCTTAATCCAGCGAAGGGTTTGCGTCATGGTACGCCTCGTCGTCTATCTGATTACCATCGCCCTTATTGCGTCGGGTCTGGCGTGGCTCGCGGATCGGCCGGGATCACTCCAGATCGTCTGGCAAGGCTACGACATCGAGACATCGGTATTTCGTGCCGTCGTGCTTCTTGCAGCGGCAATCGCCTCGATCGTGTTTCTGTGGTCGGTGTTTCGCGCGCTCTGGAACAGCCCGGCGGCGATTGGCGATCGGCTCGTTCGCCGGCGCCAACGTAAAGGACTCGACGCCGTTTCGAGCGGCTTGATCGCCATCGGTGCCGGCGATAGCGCCCTCGCCTCGCGCTTCGCATTGCAGGCGCGGAAGGCGCTGCCGCACGAACCGTTGACGCATCTGTTGCGCGCCCAGTCCGCCGAGCTGTCAGGCGATCGCGCCACCGCACGCCGCATCTACGAGGCGATGCTCACCTCGCCCGAAACAGAGCAGCTTGGCCTGCGCGGCCTCTTCCTCGAAGCCGAACGCGAAGGCGCCAACGAGGCTGCACGGCAGTTCGCAAGCCGGGCGCTGCAGGCCAATCCGAAGCTCGGCTGGTCGTCGAAGGCGCTTCTCGATCAGCAGTGCAAACAGAAAGACTGGACGGCTGCGCTTCAGACGTTGGCGCACGCGAGAAAAAGTGGGCACATCGCCAAAGCTGCTGCCGAGCGTAAGCGCGCCGTCTTGTTGACGGCCAAGGCGCAGCAGATTGAAGACGACGCGCCGGACAAGGCGCTGACGCTGGCCCAGGAAGCCCATGGTCTCGCGCCCGACCTCGTTCCGGCGGCTGCGATCGCCGGACGCATTCTCTCATCGCGCGGCAACACTGCGAAAGCCGCCAAAATCCTGCAGAAAACCTGGGCCAAGTCGCCGCATCCGGATCTTGCAGCCGCCTATGCCTACGCCCGCGTCGGCGACAGCACGCGCGATCGTTACGACCGCATCCGGCAGCTTGCCGCCCTCAATCCTCATTCGATCGAGAGCCCCATCGCCGTTGCCACGGCGGCCATCGACGCACGCTTGTTTGACGAAGCACGCCACACGCTCGAACCGCTTTTGCCCGAGCGTCTGACCCAGCGCGTCGCCACTTTGATGGCGCGCATCGAAGCCGGTCAGAATGGCGAGAAGGGGCGCGTTCGCGAATGGCTGGCCCGCGCCATGAACGCGGCGCGCGATCCGGCTTGGATCGCGGATGGCGTCATCTCCGATCACTGGGAACCGACATCGCCCGTGGATGGCCGCCTGGATGCGTTCCAATGGCGCGTTCCCGTCGAGACGCGCGATGCGACGCGCAACGAGATCATAGCGCGACGGCTTGAAGAGCTGATCGCGATTGAAGCTCCGGCCACGACGACAACCGCCGCAGCGGCAAGCCCTGAACGCAGCACGGATGAACAAGAGCCTGTCACGGCTCCCGACGCCGCCGAAGTCATCGATGCGGAGCCGGTCACAGCAAAGCCGACCGCCGATCCTGTTGTCGAACAGAAGCCCGCCGCTGGGCCGACAGAATCGGCAGCGGAACCGTCAGCGGCAGACAGCGCCGAGCATCGGTCGGAAGTTCGACCTCAACCCGCGTCTGCCGTTTCCTCGAACTCCACGCTGCCTGCGGAACGCGAGCCGCGATCCGCGCGGACTGAGGACGCGAAACTTTTCGTCGCGCCACGCGCACCCGATGATCCGGGGACCGAACCCCCGGAGCCCGAGCCGGAACAGCCGATTGCGCGACGCAGCTTCAGGGCCGCGAGCTAGGACTGGCGGAGCCTCCAAACGGAGGTTCCGTCGCATCACTTGGGTCGCAGCAAGAGTCGCTTCCTGGGCGCTTGCAATTCGGAACCGGGGAGGGTATCCCTCGCGCCTCGCCAACGGATAAATTCGTTGCCGGATCGCCGCTTTAGCTCAGCCGGTAGAGCACGTCATTCGTAATGACGGGGTCGTGTGTTCGAGTCACACAAGCGGCACCATCCAAACATTTTTCAATAAATTCAGATAATTACTTTTCATGAGGCGGCGGCCAACGCCTGCTTGTCTTCGCTCTTGAAAATGCTTCGCTAGAGCCGACGCACCTTTACGATGTTTTCGACGAAACGGTTCGGTCCATTGTTTGCGGCGCCAACCTTCGGCAGTCTACCTTCGCTCATCGATCTTATGGACGGAGCCAGAGCTGAGGACGGTGTGACTCATGCAAAAGATCATCTCCCATTGGAGTTCGGCAATCGGCTTCTCCGCCGTCCTTTCGCTTGCCGTCGTCGCCAGCGTCATTGCGCAGGACAAACCGGCCCGAGAAAGCCCCGAACTGGCGTACAACGACTATTGCCGCGAGTGTCACGCTTTCGATAAGGGCGACAATCGTCTCGGCCCAACGCTCTATGGCGTGTTTGGCAGGAAAGCCGGATCGCTTACGGGCTATGATTATTCGATTTCGCTCAAGTCTTCTGACATCACGTGGAACGAGAAAACGCTCGACGAGTGGATCGCCAATCCAAACGCGCTCATTCCCGGCAACAACATGGGGTCGGTCTTCGGCGGCATTCCCGATGCCGCAACGCGCGCCAAAATCATCACGTTTCTGAAACACGACACCCACGCGAAGTAATGGGTTTGGACCCGGCGGCAGGCTGTCGGAGTGACGGCCGTGAAACGAGCCGAAAGAGGATCGAGAAGAGAAAGCAAGAAGAAATAGGGCGAGCGCTGTTAGAAGTGCACTCGCCCTCTAAGCGGCGTTTCTCGTTCGATCTATTTTTGATCGCCCTCCTTCGGTGTCCTATCCGACGTGCCTTCGTCGGTTTGGCCCGCATCCGTTCCGGTATTGCCTGACGTACTTGCGTTCGGCGTGCGATCCGGGGCCGCCTCTCCGGGCGTCCGATCCGAAGTCTTGCCTTGGCTTCCTGGCTCGGTGTTAACTTTGGTGTCCGACGGATTTGTCGACGTCGAGGTGTCATCGGCGAATGCCAACGATGCGCTCAGCGCGAGTGCCAATGCCCCGCCGGAGGCAATGAGCAATTTGTGTTTCTGAAACATGGTGCAACCTCAGCTGGTCGTTAAAGCTGAGTGGGCTACGCTCGTGCAGCGTTTAGCGTTCCCGACAATCAGAGTTACGGCGTTGGCGAGTGAAACCCGCTCGCAGTCCTGCGGCAAACCAGCACCGTCGATGCAACCTTCGTTGTGATGCCGGGTATTTCCAACGAAGGCCGTGATGCCTCGTCCCCCGGAATCGCGGCCCGCTACGGCGCCGAACAGAGTACCGCTTCACAAACATTCCCCATCGTGGGGAACTCCTCAGGTACTTTAACGGCGCCTCCCGGTGCAGGTCAGCCCTTCGCCGGCATCATGGCTTAGCTAATGCCGTGGAAAGCCTCGGCTCCTTATATCTCCGGGAGCCGGGGCTTTTGCGCGTTCGGGAACTTCGATCCCGTGAACGCTGTTTCTAATGCAACGGCACCTGACGTTCAGAGGACATTCGAAAATGACGAAACTTAAACAGGCGGCGACTGCCGCGATCGCGGCTCTGGCCGTCGTCGCCTTTGCCGGCGCGGCAGAAGCCCGGCACGGTGGTGGCGGCGGTGGGCATTTCCACGGCGGCGGCTTTGGCGGCCATCACGGAGGCTTCGGCCACGGCGGCTTTGGCCGGGGAGGCTTCAGGCACGGCGGCTTTCATCATGGCGGCCATTGGCGTGGCGGTCGAGGTCATTGGCGCGGAGGATATGGATACGGCGGCATCGGCTTCTGGCCGTACTATGGCTTCTACGGCGGCCCTTACTATGACGACTACTATGGCGACGATTACGCCGACTGCTATTGGCGACGCGGACGCCGCTATTGCTCGTACTATTGAGCGCTCGATAAACACAGTTGGAAGGGCTCCTCATCGGGAGCCCTTTTCCATATGACGACGATCTCGCAAAGCATTCGCGAACATCGAATGCCTGGTTCCCGTCGCAAATCAGAAGCCGTCAGTCGTCATACCAAGCTCGCTTCGTAAACATAGAACGCGACGGCGGCTGCGGCGACCGGCATGCCGACGATATGCAGGAAGCCGAGAAGCCTTCTGAGCCAGCCGATCGGCTCGACCAATCTGTTCGCCCGCGCGATTGTTATCGCGATGATGAGGCTGAGAACGAGATAGCTGAATAAGAAGATTCGATCGGACAGCGTCTCGACGTTGGCTTCGAGCTTGGGCAACGCCAAGTACAACGCCACGGCCGACAGAAGTGCTGTGACTTGTATCGTCACGATCGCTTCAAAATGATCTTTCGAGATGAAGATCGACAAATAAGCAATCATCAGGATGAACCCGAGCGGCACGACGACACGTAAAAAATAATCGGTCGTTTCGCGCGTCATCAGCCACACGAAGTTCGCCTTGTAGAACGGCACGACGCTCGGTTCGAGCGTCTGAGCGTCGACCGTGCGAACAAAGTCCTTGTCGTACCCGACATACTGGTCTTTCGGCACCCAGCCGTCGACGCTCACGACCCGATCTCGCAAATTCTCCGGCGGCGGCTGTACGATAAACGGCTGGTTGCTGTGCTTGGGTTGAATGTCGATCGAAAATCGCTGCGTATCGAACGGATAGTGAAGAAGCTGCGGATCGAACAGAAATTTGCCCGTCACCCGGTAGACCTTCATGTGATCCGGGAACGCCTCGCTCTTTCCGCCATCGTGAATGACGCGCACGGTGATCTGGCGATCGTTCGACCCGGGCTCGAGATAGGCATTGGCAAATTCGATCTGGTCGATCGAGGCTCCGCTGCGATCGTTCATCGATAGATAGAAATCGGCCAGGAACGTCTTTTCGTTGTCATCGATGCGTTCGGCGCTCACCAGATCGATATCGGCATAGAGCGTATCGATGCGCCGCATGATTCGATTGCGAAGATGCGTGAACTGAACCGGCGCAAGCTGCGCGTGACCGAGTCCGCGCGGCAGCATGATGATCTTCGGCGCCCGTGCCGCCGCACGCGAAGACGATTCAAAGGACCAATTGTCGAACCGGCCCTTGAACGTGCCCCGGCCCGAGGCATAGGAACTGCCGAGCCGGCGCAAAACAAGCTTGCGAAGATCGGGCAAACTGGTCGTGACGTTGGCGCCGTGCGCGGCTTCCGCGATGAGACCGACCATGTCGGCATACTGCGTCCCGGCCGACAGCGCCCGCATGTTCTCGTCGTCCGTCACGTTGAGCGGCGCGTCCTCATCCCTTGGCTTGCATTTGCCGCTCTTCCACCCGGGCGCTTTTTTATTCTTCACGCCTTCGAAAATCCAGCTATCGGGATTCGGAGAATCGGAAATGAGCTTGCGCAGCCGGTCGTTATAGACATCCGGAAATCCGTCCCAAGCCAACTGATAGATGTCGTTGGGATAGCCATCTTCGCCATCGGCTTCGAGCGCGGTCAGACGACCTGTGGTGAACAGAGGCGGCGTAAAGCCGGCGTCCTTGAACTGTTTCAAAAGGTCGGCCGTCCGAGCCGTTCCGACGCTCAGGAAAAGCAGATCGATGTTTTTGCTTTTGAGATCGGCAATCGCCGACGCAACATCGCTGGGAGCGATAACGTCGTCACCGACCGTATGCAGCCGATGATCGGCCACCATCGTCTCGGTGCCGAGTTGCTTTTTCAAGGCGTCGCCGAGATTGCCGCTGACGAAGCTCGAGTCGAGGCCAATGAAGGCCGCGCGGCCGATCTTCATTTGCTTCACGAACTGCTCAAGAACCGGCATCCGTTCTTCTTCTTCCGACGGGCGCGTCGTGAAGACATTGGGATAATCGGCGATGAGGTTACCGACCGAAATGTCCGAAACGAAGGGGATGCCGCTGGTTTTGAGATCTTTGCCGTTGGCTTCGAAAGCCTCCTTGGCGCGCGTCGAATTCGACATGCCGATCATCGCGAGCGTCTGCGTATCGGAGAGAGCGGACGCCATGTTCACCGCCGTCTGCTTGCCGTCGTGCAAATCGTCGTAAAACTCCAAGCGGAGCCGGCGGCCGGCAACGCCGCCTGCACGATTGATCCGCTGTTGCTCTTCCCGCGCCAGGCGTTTGATCGCGGCTGTCCGGCCATTATCGTAACAGAGTGACCCTGGCGACGTGAGAAAGACCGCCACATCCAACGGCGGATGCTGCGCTGCTTCAGCTTCGTCGGCCGACGCAATCCCGCTCGGAGCGCTGGCGCTGATCGCAAGCGTGAGCACAGCACCAAGCATCGCAACGCAACGCCGCAATGAAGCACGGGGCATTCCGTGCGCACGGCCGCTCAAAAAACGAAAGCCCACGTAGATCCCACCCGCAGATTGTTGGACGCCCGGAAATGACCCGCGAGTACCCCTCGCGGCCTCCCCCACAGCGATTTAGCAAGCCGTGCAGCCAAACAATGGAGAAATTAGGATTCTGCTCGAACTTTCCTGCGGGGCACTGATTTCCTCATGCAAACCAAAGCTCGTCCCCAAGGCGCCCGGCTGCCCTTGTCGCCACCGGCGCCCCTCCTTAACTTCGCTCCGGCCCACGCCGGGCTTTGGGAGACCCTATGCTCGACAAGCAGGCGACTTGGATTTCCAACCTATTGCCGTGGCGAGCCGCCGCCGATCCTGACGCGATGCACGCTGCGCATGCCGCCGTCGCCCACCTGAAGCCCGCTGTCGTCATCACCGGCGGTTCGCGCGGCATCGGCTACGCATTGGCCAAGCGATTTCTCCTGGCCGGGAGCGCAACCGCTATCGTCGGGCGCAATGCGACGCGGCTTGCGGAAGCAGCCATCGAATTGAAAGCCGCAACGGGCATCGAACCCACAACGATCCTTTGCGACGTGAGTGAGCCGAACGCCTTCGACATCATCACAAAGCAGCTCGACCGCGCGCAGCTTTATCTCGATGTGCTCGTCAACAATGCGGCAATCGGGCTTGCCGGTCCGTTCCTGGAACAGACGCCGAGCGAAATTTCCCGCCTCGTTGCGCTCAATGTCGAAAGCCTGACGCGCCTTACCCGGGCCGCCCTCCCGGCGATGGTGGCGCGCCGTCGCGGCGGCATCCTGAACGTGGCCTCTCTCGGTGCCTACGTTCCCGGCCCCAACCAGGCCGCCTACTACGCCAGCAAATCCTATGTGGTGTCATTGACCGAGGCGATTGCTTCCGAAATCGCAGGCCACGGCGTCAGGGTGTCCGCGCTCGCTCCCGGATCCGTAGACACCGGATTTCATAGCGAGATGGGCGCCGAGCGCTCCCTCTATCGCCTCTTCCTTCCTGCAATGTCGGCGGATCGCGTCGCCCGCTCCGCCTACCGCAGGTTCATGTTCGGTCAGCGCGTCATCGTGCCCGGAATTTTCAACACCGTTGCGGTCGTGGCATTAAGAGTTCTTCCACACATCGTCACCGTGCCGATCATGTACGTCTTTCTGAAGCGCAATAATCCGCCGCGTTAAGCATCAATTCTTTTCTCGTTTGCCATATCGCAACGAATTTCGGCTTTAGTGTCTAGGGAGCCTGGAATGAAGTATCGCGTATCCGGGTCTCCCTCGCGGCCGCGCTCTGCGGGCCCTTGGGGCTCGGCCATTATGAGGCGTGGCCGCGCTATTTTTCCTTCACGATCCCGCCATCCCAAAATCCAGGCGCTTTTGAACAGCGCCAGCACTGCGTTTCGATGGGACAGCGGTTGATCTCGTGATATGGAAGCCCCCATAAAAAAGGGGGCTGCTTCGCAAGACCCCAAAGTCTTGGAAACGCCAGCCGTGACCCAGCCCGTCATTGTCGCCACGGGACTTTACATCCCGCCGCACACCATCACCAACGAAGAGCTGGTGAACTCGTTCAATACCTATGTCGAGCGCTTCAACACGGATAACGCGGCCGCAATCGCCGACGGCCGCGCCGACGCATTGCTGCCGTCATCAGTTGCGTTCATCGAAAAAGCCTCCGGTATCAAGTCACGTCACGTGATGGACAAAACGGGCATCCTCGACCCCGCCGTCATGCGGCCGGCAATCCCCGAACGGCCGAACGAAGAGATTTCGATCCTCGCCGAAATGGCGGTCGCCGCAGCCAGGGACGCTTTCGGCAACTGGGATGGAAACCCGAGCGATATTGGCGCGGTGATCTGCGCCGCGTCCAACATGCAGCGTCCGTATCCGGCAATGGCCGTCGAAATTCAGCATGCCCTTGGCATCGGCGGCTTCGGATTCGATATGAACGTCGCCTGCTCATCGGCAACGTTCGGCATCAAGACGGCCGCCGATTTCATCATCAGCGGCTCCGCCAAAGCCGTGCTGGTCGTCAATCCCGAGATCTGCTCCGGACATCTGAACTTCAGGGATCGCGACAGCCACTTCATCTTCGGCGACGTCGCCACCGCTGTCATTCTTTCGGCATCCGATGCGACAGAGAGCGGATGGAGCATCCTCGGCACGCGCCTCAAGACGCAATACTCGAACAACATTCGCAACAATTTCGGATTTCTGAACCGGGCCGCGCCTGAAGGCATCGGCACGCCCGACAAACTTTTCGTACAAGAGGGCCGCAAGGTCTTTCGCGAGGTCGTACCGATGGTGTGCGACATGATTTTGGAGCACGCCCAAGAGATCGGAATTGATCCGCGAGACTTGAAACGGCTTTGGCTGCATCAGGCCAACATCAATATGAATGAAATGATCGGCCGCAAGATCTTGGGGCGCGAGCCACGGCCCAACGAGAATGTCATTATTCTCGACAGTTTCGCCAACACCAGTTCGGCGGGATCGATCATTGCCTTTCATTCGGCGAACAGCGACTTCTCTCCCGGTGAACGCGGCCTCATATGCAGCTTCGGCGCGGGATATTCGGCGGGCACAGTTTTCGTCGAAAAGCGTTGAGCGCCTTCGCCGGTATCATTCAATTCAATCGGAATCCGAACGCTATGTGCTTCGGCGCAGAGGCACGATCGTGTCGGTCTTCAGCACCATGTCTTGGACAACATCGATCAGATTTTGACGCTGAAACGGCTTCTTGATGAGCGTCGCCTGCCGGAACGACTCTGGAAGCCCTTCGCGTCCGTAGCCGCTAACGAATGCAAACGGAATTTTACGGCGCAGGAGAGCGGCGGCGAGCACATCGACCGGATCACCCGCGAGGTTCGCATCGAGCAGGGCGGCATCAATTTCCGCGCTCTCGATGAGCTTCAAAGCCTTCTGCAGCGTCGCCGCAGGTCCGACGATCTTGCAGCCCTCTTCCTCGAGGCTGGCGACGATGTCCATCGCGATCAACGGCTCATCATCGACGACCAAAATACGCCGCCCGGCGATCGTCGCCACCTCCCGATCATCCGTGGAACGTCCGGCATTAAGCGCCTCGCGCGAAGACAAACGAAGACGGTTATACGAACCGCCGGCGGAATCTTCATTATCCGACAGGGGCAGCTTGATATCGCATGTCATGCCTTGCGCCTCGTAGCGGATTGAAGTGACACCGCCATGCGCTTCGAGGCTCTTTTCGATGAGCGTGCTCCCGAAGCCGCGTGACGCCGGAACCGAAACTTTAGGTCCCCCGCGCTCCTCCCACCGCAACGACAGATACCGGCCACCTTCGGTGCGCACCGTCCACCGGATGGACAGCCGCCCGTTTGGTTTGGACAACGCGCCGTATTTCATCGCGTTCGTTGCAAGTTCGTGAAGCACGAGGCCGAGATGCAGTGCCGTTTGCGCGTTCAACATCACCGAAGGGCCGGAATAGGAAACGCGGCTATCGCTTGGTCCGACTGGAAGTTGCTCGCGAATCATCGTTAAAAGATCGGCGCCCTGCCATATCGACTGCGTCAGAAGCGTGTGCGTCTGAGCCAGTGCATGCAGGCGACCGCTGAAACTCGCGGCGAATTCGATTGGATTTTTTTGTCCCCTGAACCGTCTGGTTGGCGATGGATTGAACCATCGCCAGCGTATTTTTTACGCGATGATTAAGCTCATCGATGAGAAGCTGCTGCGACCTTTCAAAGTGCTTTTGATCGCTGATATCCCGCCCGACTTTCGATGCGCCAACAGGCTTTCCAGATGCATCGCGGATTGGCGATATGGTGACCGAAACGTCAATGCGGCGACCATCCTTTGCAACGCGCACAGTTTCGAAATGATCGATATGTTCCCCTTTTTGAAGGCGCGCGAGGATGTCATCCTCTTCGGATCTGAGTTCCACGGGAATGATGCGCGTGATGTGCTGACCGACCATCTCTTGGGCCGAATAGCCAAAGATGCGTTCGGCGCCCGCATTCCATGTCGTAATGTATCCATCGAGAGATTTGCTGACGATGGCGTCATCCGACGAAGCAACGATCGCGGCAAGTCGCGCGGCTTGCAACTCGCGCTTGCGCGCGTCCTGGATGCAGCCGACGGCGCCGATCAGTTCACCGTCGGCGGCAAATATCGGATTGACGCCAACATCGACTGCAATGCGGTCACCGTTTGGCCGCTCGAAAATCAGTTCGGCGGATTCGACTGGCTTGCCGGTTTGCAGCGCAACCGCCATCGGGTTGTCCGCTTGCGGCAACGCCTGGCCATCCGCGCAGTATATCTTGCAGGCTTCACCGAACTTGGCATCACCGGCTGCGGGCTCCACGCCCCAGAACTCGATGCACCTCTGATTGAACTCGACCAGCGTCCCATCCTTCGCGCAGGCGAAAATGCCCACCGCCACGGCATGACCGAGCGGGCCCAATTTGAGCTGCTGAGAATGCGTGAAATCCTGAGATGACGACACGTCGTTAGCCACGTCTTTATTCCCCGCCCGCACTCTCACGCGCGGCCCGAACAATCAGCAACGATCAACACCCGGAAATTGTTCCCAACGGCCATGCTCTCACTGCCAGCTTGGCGATAGGCCGGTCGCGAGCCGCGTCGCCTTCATGCCAGGCTAGCGGCAAGGTTGATCGTGAGCGCCAGAACCATCGTGTTGAAAAAGAACGATACAATAGCGTGCAGAGTCGCCAGCCGGCGGAATGACTTGGCATTAATCGTAACGTCCGACGTCTGCGATGCCGCCCCGAACGATGTCGCAAAATAGAAGAAGTCCCAATAATCGGGCGTCGCGTCGTCCGGGAAGCAGAGCGGCCGGGTGACGCCGTTATCCAAGCCGGTGTGGGGCGCGTAGTATTGGTGGGCGTAGTGCAGCGTGAAGGCCACTTGCATCACCAGCCAAGACGTCAGGATCGTCAAGGCCGCAAGTCCGACAAAGGCGAGCTTCCCCACATTCGTCGCGCTCTTGGCGTCGGAGATAATGCCGAAAATAGCTGCGAAGCTCGAAAACATTGCAAACAGAACGAGCACGAGAATGACAACGGCGCTGTCGTCCTGGCGTGCGGCGCGCGTCCGTATTGTTTCGGACGTACAATTGTACATGACCCGGAACGCCGATAGCAGATAGACCGCTCCGCCGACGCACCAGGCGAGCGCTTCTCGGACCGCGCCGTGGAACGAATCCGGTAGCAACAAAAATACCGCGAGTCCGCAAAGGGCACCGGCGAACGCCCTCGGTCTGAGCACCAGCGAACGTCCGATGGAACGCGGGCTATACCAACGGGCGCGCGTCCTGGAGGCCGAAACCATGCTCATCGTTTCCGGTTTTGTTTGCCCGCGAGCCGGGAAGCGCGCCACTCCAACTTCAATCGGCCGGCTGCCCGGAAGCACCATATCCCGCCGTTAGCACCTCAACAATCGCCAGTCGTCCAACGATCGCGGGCTGGGCAGCGTCTAGGTCGAGTAGCCTATGGCCTCCCGCTGAATGGCGAAGCGGCGAAAAAAAGCGCCACCTCTGGTCTCGGGATGCACGATGCCCACCCAGGAGGCCGCACATGGCAGGCAGCACGTCTACGGCCGTTGCCGAAACGGAAGCACCACTCGCGTTAGATCCATCGATGGTAAGACCCCTCGTGGTCGTCATCGAAGATGATTACCAGTCGTCCCTTGCGCTGACGATGCTGATCGACGACTGGGGTTATTCATGCATCGCGGCGCGGAGCTCGCAGGAGGCGATCCAGACCCTTGGAAATCGGCTGCATCAGATCTCGGCGATCGTGACGGACATCGAAATCGCCGGCCAAATGCGCGGCATCAACGACGCGCTGGCGATTGCCACCTCATTGGGCCGCAGCATTCCGACAATTGTTACGACCGGGCATACCGACTTTGCAGCGCTGGCCGCCCCGTTTCCGGTCATTCGCAAGCCCTTCGATCCCGACATCCTGCACGCTTGGCTCGTGCACAAACTCGGGTACGGCTGAGACGGTCAACGGCGATCGTGGCCGTCAAAAGGAAGCTGGAAATCAGCGTTTGGTAGCAAGCTCAGTCCTGTTACGAGCCCCGAAATGAGAGAAAAGAGCGGCGAGGTGAATTTTGACCGTGCCCTCCGCGATCTCCAGCTCCCGCGCAATTTCCTTATTTGAAAGACCCCGGCGGACGCAATCCAGGACATCGCGCTGACGCGGAGAAATGGGTTTCGTGACGGCTCCACCGCCGGGGTCCCCCTGCATCTCCACAGCCCCGGCGGCGAAAGTCTTATCTCCGACCGGCGTGGTGCCCGACGTCATGAAACGCGGCACATAGATGCGCCCGTCCAGAATATCCTGCAAAGCACCGACGATTTCGTCATCCGGCAATGACTTCGGCACGTAGCCACTGAGGCCCGTCGCGACAGCCCTCAAGACGTCGTTGCGCTCCTCCGACCCGGAGACGATGGCGACGCGCAATCCGGGATACGTCTCCTTCACGACACTCAGACTTTCCGGTCCGGAAATGCCGGGCATCGAAAGATCAAACAGCGCGAGATCGATCTTCGCCGGCTCAGAAAGACGATCGAGCGCGGCGTCGAATGTCGCCGCTTCGATAACCGAGCTGAATCCCAGTTTGTCTTTCAACAAAAAGCCCAAGCCGGTCCGATAAAGACTGTGATCGTCGGCGATAAGAACGGTTTCACGTTTGAGCGCTGCCATAGGGATACTCTGCGATTCAGTCTGCACTGGCGTGCTCCTCGGCAACCGAAGTTCGGCTCGCAGCACGACCCGCTTTGATGACCGCGTTGAGCGTCGCGACAATCAGTTCCGGATCGGCAGGCTTCGTCAACCACGGCCGGCCCGACGTTGCAAGAGTCGCGAGCGTTGCGGAATCTGTTCCGCCCGACAGAATAACAGCCGGTATGAACGAGCCAAGTTCTGCCGACATGCGGCCGATGAACTCAAGCCCTGTTTCATCATCGCGCAAATCAAAATCGAGAATAGCGGCGTCAATAGATATCCCGGACATCAAGGCCGCCCCGGCATCGGCGCCCTGTTGGAAGCCGAACACGATATTGCCTCTATCCCTGAGATCCCGGCTGAGCGCGGAAACGATAAGCGGATCGTCATCCAGAACCAGAATTCTAAATCCTCGAACGTCCGCGTCGTCTTTGAAAATACCCGTCTTCTCTGGAACGTTCTCGATGATCCGTTCCGGCGGAAGAACGATCGAAAATCGTGAGCCTCGTCCTTGGCGGGAACACACCACGATGTGCATACCCAAAAGATCCGCATATCTCCGCGCAATGGAAAGGCCGAGCCCCAATCCGTCGTTGGAGCCGCGCGCCCGCCGGTCGGTACGCGAAAATTCTTCGAAGATCTTTTCGTGCTGTTCGACCGAGAGGCCGGGGCCGCTATCGTAGACATCGATGACACGCTGGCCCGTTCTGCGCCGCGCCGCCAAAATCACCCCGCCACTCTTTGTGAATTTCAAAGCGTTCGAAACCAGATTCCTGATGATCGTTTCGAGCAAAGCCGGATCGGTCTCGATCGTCCAGTTCGGTGTACGGCTCAGGAACTTCAGTCCGTTCTGCTCGGCTTCGACCTTCGAGCCGACCGAAACGCGCTCGATAATCTCCTCGACCGACACCGGAACCTTCGTCGGCTCGATGAGCTTGGCGTCCAATCGTGAAACATTGAGCAGCGCGTCGAACATACCCTTTAATCCGCGCAGCCCTTCCTCCATCTGCGCCACGAGCGTGGTCGCATCGGGACCCTGCACACGCCGCGACAAAGCCCGCGCAAAAAGCGTCAGCGCGTGAAGCGGCTGCCGCAAATCGTGACTGGCCGCGGCGAGAAAGCGTGATTTTGCTTCCGTCGCTTGCTCCGCCTCGGCCTTGGCGCGCTCAAGTCCGACGTTCTGTTCGGCCAGCCGTTGTGTACGCTCTCGAACTTGGCTTTCGAGCGTTTGATTGGCGGCCGCGAGAGACCCACGCTGAGCCGCAAGCTCCGCCACCATCGACCGCAACGATTGCGCAAGGACGCGCGCTTCGTCGTATCCATCGACCGCCGGGAAATCGACTTGACGTCCGCGCCGCAGCCCTTCGGCGGCGTCCGCGAGTTGCAGTAGAGGACGCGAGAGCTTGGCGGCAAGAGCCCACGCCAGCAGAGCCGCCAAAATCGAAAATGCCGCGCCCCAGATCAAAATGTTGTGCTGCAAGCTGCGCACCGGCTCGAATGCCAGTTTCTGGTCCTCGCGAACAAGCACGATCCAATGCAGACCCGGATACGAACGATATCCGTCGCTCTTTGAATAGCCCGTGACATAGGAGCGGCCGTTCGGCCATCGCTCGATCGCGAAATTTGCGACGCCGGCACGCGCTCCCCTGATGCTTTCCAGATCCAGCGTCTTGCCCGCAATATCGTCGGGACCAAACAGAACCTGCTTGGCCTCGTTGAGCACGATGACATCCGCGGGGATCGTGCTCTTCATGCTGCCGAGCAACGTGTCCTTGACCTCCTCGGCCCAGTCTGCGCTCAACGTCGCACCGAGCACCCCGAGAGTGTCTTCGTCGCCGGAGACGGGCACCGAAAGGTCGATAAAGTCCGGAAGATTCTTTTTCCCCGGCGCTGGCTTCGGATGACCTCCGTGAAGTTTCACGTCTCCGACATAGGGGCCGTCCAGGCCTTCCCGAAACCACTCCTGCTGCGCCACGTTGGTGCCTTCCAGTACACCGCCGGTCGCGCTTTCGATTTTGCCGTCGCGATTGGCATAGCCGACCCAGGAGTAATCGGCATAAGCTTCTTGAAAGCGCTCGAGCGAGGCGCGCAAGGAATCGGGTGTCTCCGTCTTTGATGGGATCTTCGCTATTTCCGTCATGTCGTCGAGCGACTGCAAACGCTCGAACATTGCGCGATCGAGCTTGTCTTGCATTTCGTCGGCCAGCAATGCGAGCGAGCGTCCGATCTGCAGTTCGAGACGAGCTACGGCGTCATGCGCAATCACGTAGGAAACGGCAGCCGTCAGCAGCAGCGATACGAGCGAGATCGCAGCAGCAATCAACACCTTCAACGAAACGCGCCGCATCCGATCAAGCCGTCCGTAATGACTGGGCTAACCTAAAGCCCCTTTCGGCACAGAATTCAAATTGCAGTTCTGTAAAATTCTCTCGCCCAAATGACGCAAAAGTTTGGGCTTCACCAGCGATTTGAGCGCGAAATCGAGGTAGGCCATCTGGTCTAATTGGCAAAATGCGCGCCATAGGCCGCACTGCTGACTGGTATCTGCGCATCGTCGGGCGCAGGTATTTCGCGTCACGCAACCGGTCCCGCCCGGGAGCTCAACTCGCGAGAGTGTTAGCAGGAGTTACCGATGCAGACGTCTCAAAACATTGCCAACTCGACCGCCCGGAAGAACAACGCAAACCCGCGATTTTCACCCCACATCGCCAGACTTGCAACGTTCATCGAGCACCACCATCACCTCGGCCGAAATAGCGCGAGCGGTGATCGCGACATGGTCGAGATACGGCGCTCGGATGCGGAGATCGCGTTTCACCTCGGCATATCGATGGCGGCGCTCGAACGGTGCTTTGCCGAACTGATCGACCAGAACGTGATCCGGCTTCCGAACGCTTTCCAGATCGAGATCCTGGATGACG
>Ga0256905_1000026_pt1 | contig 23965 bp, 28 predicted proteins | sample MC6MC0743MT_FD_190204 | JGI IMG/M metagenome (GOLD analysis project Ga0256905, IMG submission 190204) | Metatranscriptome of enriched soil aggregate microbial communities from Iowa State University, Ames, United States - MC6-MC0743-MT... | ecosystem: Environmental > Terrestrial > Soil >...
CGCTTTGAGGTCGGCGAGGCGGTTGGGGTCCTTATCGACGCAGGTGACCGTCCACCCGAAATCTGAAAAGCACGCGGCCGAAACCAGGCCGACATAGCCTGCTCCGATCATGCAAATCTTCATCGTCCCCCCGAATTTCTTCAAAGCTGTGCTCGGTTACCCCACACGCGACAATGGAATACTCCTAGCCGACCATCTGAGAAGTAAACTTGCTATCAGCGCCAAGTCTACCGTACCGTACCGTCCACTTCGTTCAGTCCAAGATGCTCGGCAAGAGTTGTCGGGACCCCAGCTTGCTGTCCGGTATCGTGATGAGTGACAGGCTAGGCATACATGCGACGTGCTTGTCGAGAGCGGTGTTTAACCGAAAACCTGGATAAATACATAAGCGATGTTGATCGAGCCTTCGAAGAAATCCTTCTTGAGTATGATTTCGACCAATGAAAGTGTTCTTGAGATTGGTCCTTTTACCAACCCTGTCTGTTCGGGGGAGAACGTAAGATATTTTGACGTTCTGAATAAAGCAGGTTTGATAACGCGAGCGGAAGCAATAGGACGTTCGACAGGTGGTGCGGTCGATATTCACTATGTGTCACCTATTGGTGATCTATCCATCGTGCGGGATACGTTCGACGTTTGCATAAGTAGCCATGCAATCGAACACCAACCCGACCTCATCCGGCATCTAAATGACGTCGAGAAAATCCTTAACGAGGGTGGGAGATATTTTCTTGTCGTACCTGACAAAAGATATTGTTTTGATCACTTCATCCCCGAGTCCTCAATCGCCGATATCTTGACTGCTCGTGGAAGAAAAATTCATACGCTTAGGAGCGTTATCGAACATAGGGCGCTGACAACGCACAACGATGTACAAAAACATTGGGCAGGCGACCATGGCGTACCGAAGTACATTACTGACCCCAAATCGTTGAGTTCGGCCGCAGCCGAATACGAAAGAGCTAATGGCGAATACATCGATGTTCACGCGTGGCAATTTAACCCAAACAGTTTTAGACGGAACATCAGTCTGCTAAATTCTCTGGGGTTGATCCAGTTAAAAGTCGATCAGGTCTTTCAGACGGCATATGGCTCTATAGAATTCTATGCAATTCTGCGCCGTGCGGATTGATAAAAGGCTTCGGGTACGCGTAGCACCGCCATGGAAAGTTCCGGTTGCATTTGACGATCCGTCTGGCCAGCTAAAAATTGGATCCAATACGAGTTCGTAACAGCGCCTCCGATCAAGGTCGAATTGAGCTCTTGAGGCGGACCGTGATTCAACGCAATTGAGTCCTCAATCGCAAGCTCGGCTACGTACGCGGATGTTCTGTCGTTAAGTTCCATCTACTCGATCGTAATAATCTGATGTTCCACCTCCTAGGCCGCGAAGGCTTCCCCACGCCTTGGTGAGGCTCGAGCAACCCTTGAACATGAATTTCTCGCCGGCGAGTTTTTTTGACCGGCCAGACAACCGTGCCCGCGATCAAGAGCAGAATGCCGATCAATGATCGCCGGACGATCGAAGGCAATCGTCGGAGACTCGCTTTTGCGCGACCGTCTCGTAGAACGCCAAGGTGAGCGTTCGCCGCGGCCACCATGTATGTCCGTTTGAGAACTCGGCTTAGGGTAAGTCGCGATGCCGGCACGCTCTCAGTTACTAGCGCATCGGCCACACTGACAATTCGCGCTCCTCGTGCGTGCGCACGTCTGAAGAAATCTACATCGTCAGCGCCGAAGGTTAGCCGCTCGTCGAACCGTAGATTGTACCCTTCCATCGAGATCAGCTTGGCATTGAACAAAACGTTATTGGTATAAGCATCGCGCCGGAGAAAGCCGGTAGGCTTTCCTAGTTCCGATAGTGGTTTCCACCAATGCGGCGGCGTGACCTCCGGAATTTGGTGTACGGAACCCGTGGCTACATCTGAATTGAAGGATCTGCACGCATCATAAAGCAGTGTCAGCCAGTTTGGCTCGGCAGTTTCATCATCGTCGAGCATTGCAATCCAATCGGCGCTTTCAGCCAAAGCTTCGACAAGAGAACGATTGCGCGCATGTGGAATGCCAATTCTCGGTTCATGAAAATACTTTAGAGGAACAGACGTAGTCTCTTGGATCTGGTTTACGATGTCGCGAGAGCATGGCTTCAGATCATTTTCGACGATGACAACTGACAATGTCCCACCGTGCGGGACGGCGAGATTTAAGATACTCTTCAAGGCGGCGGCGAGCATTGCTGGCCGTTTTGCCGTGCAAATGGCCACAGTAAAGTGTGTCATGGCCCTAAGTAACTAAGCTCGTTCGAAATTTCGGTATCCTCTGGAGGCGATTGCGCGCACGTAGGACGTCCGAAGATGAAACTCGGCATATTGTTGGCGGACTTAATCATCCTTTTGCCTCGGCATGCGACGAAGGCCGAGAAGCGCTAGAAGGCGACGAATCCGATGGGGGTAACGATGTTCCGCCCGCTGGAGTACGTCCATAGTTTTCGTCTTCGGTATTGAGCCTGACCATCGTACCAACATTTTTCCGCTTCAATGAAAAAGCCTGAATTTCGCGCCCAATGTGCGCTGGTGCCGACACTGTGAACTGATTGTAGATGGTTTCCTCGTGCTCGATAGGCGCGAGCCAGTTTTCCTTTCGGGGCAGACAGACCGGCGCAATTCCCCGATCGAAAAACCACCTAGCCAATCGAACATCTACAAATTTCTGGCTGGTCCGCATGTATTCAAATGGAGGCAGGTGCCGGCCGCGGATCGCCAAAGTCCCGGTGCCAAGCTGGTCAACGAGGATTGGGTTGTCGAGCTTGCTCCTGAAGTAAAACACCTTCCGCTCGACCTCGATCGCATTTCGATCAGACGCAAGCCGCAGCCATTTCAAGATCCTCTTTGCAGGGTCGCTCTTCGGGACTCGATATAAACTACCGTGAAATCCGACGGCATACAGGGCGCTCGGCATTCTCAGAAGCCAATCCAAAGTTTTGGCGACGTAGTCCGGCGGATAGAGGATATCGTCGTCGACGAGGAACACGACATCGTCTGAGCCTACCGTTGGGTAGAACTTGCCACAATCCTTCAAGTCCTCCGGGGGGATTACTAAATTGACGTTCTGCGGCAGGTGCCATTGCGGAACTTCTGTGTACTCATTGAGCACGACATTCAGCTTATCAACCTGGTTCGACAGTCTTTGAATGACTTGTTTTAATGCAGCTCTCCGGGGCGGATATGTCGCGAGGTTGGCGATAATCATGGCGCGGTCCATCCGCTTGGAAGATTATCAAGCAGCCCGCGTTGCAGTGCGCTTTGATCAGGCAAGAAGGCCAAGGCGTCATCCGTCCTGGCGAAGTCCGAAGCTAAGAGAGACTTGCGCTGAGTGGCGTTCGTCCGGCAAGACGCGATGTAGTCCCAAAACTTCGTACCATCCCCATCAAGGTTTCTCGTCGCTTCCATCCATATAGATGGAACGCCAAATGCGTGAGAGACAATGAGGCCATGCAACGATGAGGAGTATGTGATCTCACAAGATGCGATTTCAGAAACCACTGCATCAACCGGCTTGCACACATTTATGATCGTCGCACGGTTAGACCGCCATGCTATGTAATCGGTATATTCCACAAAATGTGGGATAACTCCGATTTTTCCGGGAATACGTGGAGGAGCGAGGTTGAACTTGGGTAGCAGCACTGCTGGATCGCCATAAACCGCCGGACAATTATATCCTAAGGACCGAAATCGCTCGCGTGTCAGCGGGCCTCTGACCGCCAGGACCTTGCGGGGTCTTGCGAACGTGTCTGCTTTTGAGATTATTCCGCTGCCCCAGATGGTCGCGCAATCGTTGTGCCTGAGATGGCGCAAGATGCTGCCTGCCGTATAGAGGCACTGCGTTTTTGCTTGAGTACGTCGGGAACAATACAATGGCCGTGTTCCAGTGTACCGCTCAAAGAGATAGGGTCCGATCCAGTCGCCAAAGTTTCTCGGCTCATACCAGGACCAAAAGAGATTCTGGCGTCGGTAGTACCCGCGCAGCTGAAGAAATGATTTCAGATGGCCGGGCTTACGGTCCATAATTCCCCCAAACGTCATCAACGGGGATATGTACTGTAATGTAGCCACCGTTGCCACATCGCCAACATCTCCGTTGCAATAATCCCCAGCCCAGTCGCGTCGCAGGCCGCATGCGCCCCACTCCCATCGGCACCAAGATCAACACCGGTGATGAGGCTCATTTCTTATAGCTCGGATCGTCATCGTCTCCGCTCGGCGGTGTCGGACTTGCGGCCGCCCATCAAAACGGCAGCAGAGTGGAATTCTTCAGCCCCTGGAGATCCAAAAACATCTCATCCCATAGCCAACGATCATCGAAGGATGTCATCCTTTCGGTGGCGTGATCTATCAGCTCGGCCTTTTCTGGAACTGACTTCCGCAGATCCAGCGGCTCGTGCGGAACGCCGACCGCGGCGTAGTGATCTCTAAATTTGGTACCGTCGCCGAAGATGCCGTCTGAAAGCAGAACATGACGCGTCGGAATGCCATACGCATGGGATAAGATTAGCCCGTGGAGCGAACTTGATAGGGTGCTCCGGCACTTCAGAAGTTCGATCAGAAACGCCTCTATGTCATCAGTGTTCGTATCGATGACACGCACCCCCTCACTTAGAGTCCAGATCCTCTTGACATGTTCGACTTCCGTAAAGTGCGGAATGATCCCGAGTTCAAATTCCTTCTCGATGCTGGGGTTAAAAATACGAGGCAGGCAAAGTGCAGGGTCGCCATAGATAGCAGGACATTCACTACCAACCGAGAGAACGCGCTCTCGAGTGATTGGGCCTCGGACGAATCGAATCTGAGGTTCGGTGACGTCCTGCTCGCGCGATCGTATTCCGCTTCCGAAGACCAACGCGTGGTTGCCGCAAAGGCGAAAGACGCTGCCTGTGGATACAATATAAGAAGCGCGCTTCTCTGAACTTCTCCGAAGCGATACACGCGACAAGAATTTCGATAATCTGCTGCGGCCTTTGGATTCTATAAGACGGATTTCTTTTTCTTTTATTCCGCTTGTGGGCAGCGTTCGGGTGCGGGTTCGAGACAGAAGGTATGGCGTAATTTGATCGCCAAGGTTCTGTGCTGGATACCAGTAAAATCTCAGATGCCGGCGAGTGAGTTTTTTATGTAGCTCCGGAAAATATCTTTTTAGATCGTGATCATGGAGGGTGTCGACCGCGTGGCGCTCCCACTTCTTGGTGAAATACTTAGCGCGGTAGGTTGGGAACGTCGCTGGATTGTCCCAAGGTTTCTTGCTCCTGGCAGTGAAGTGGAAAATTCCATCGCGGGAAATCCACTTCTCGCCTACTCGATGCCATTCTTCGCTTCCCTCGACCATCGCGTCGTATTCAATAATGTTGAAATTTGGATTCAGAATTGTTGGCTTGAGATCGGGATATCTACCGAGGGCCAGCGCCAGCAAGCTGTCATCGCCTTTACGTGGCGCACCAATGGAAAGACATTGATCGTACAATCCACTCATCGCTTTAAGGAACTGCCTCTGGCGCAGCGCCGGAAAATTCATTGTTACGACCCCCGACTGTATTCGGTCAGAGTCCGGTAGTGGCCCAAAATGAGATTCAAGTTTGTCTATGTCGTTTGACAGAATGTCTTTTATTGGCCCGACGGCGACACCGCCCAAAGTGTCAGTTGCATCGATCCAGTCGCTTAAGTCACCATTTGCCAAGGTATCAGCATCGAGATAGACGCCCTTTTCGTAGCCGAGGCGATGTAATATTTCAGCGCCAGCAAACCAATAGTAGCAGTGGCGTGGATAGGACCAACTAGTCCCAAAATGGCCTTCCACTTGGGTGACTTCGACTTTTATTTTGTAGCGCTCAAAAAGCGCTTGATCTTCATCGGAAATAGAATCTGTGATCACCACAAGATCTAATTTTGGCATCCATTTACGAATTGCGGTAAGTGCGACAACCGCATGCGGAAAATATCCGCGGTCACACGTCGTGAAGGCGCACATTCGCTGCATTGATTCCCCGTGATCGAATTCTGCATGTGCTATGTCCCGCCCAATGCATAGCACATGGCAAATGGCCCCAGTCCGCGTACTTAGCTTCATAAGACGATCGCGTCAAAGCCTGCAAAATCAATCTGTCGTCTTTACTTGGCGACCCGATTCCAGCGCCTCACATCGGTGGATCGAAAGAGCTGCTTGCCGTGAGTACTGCCGGTGTCCCTAAAGACTTCGAATAAATTCGAGGATGTCTTTGGCGGCCAGCGACGGATCCAGCGCCGTCAACACTGGCCTGGCTTGCGGCGGCTTGCTGGCGATGAAATAGTGGAGAACTTCAGGATTGAGACATCCTTCGTAGAGCGTCATCCATCCTGGACCGACGCATTTGGCCAGATCATCGGCGAAAGGCGTCATCGGCGTCAGCGACCGCCTCTCGGCACACGCCAAATAGACGAGCGTGCCGGAATGCAGATATTGGCGATACGGAGCTACCATGACATCGCAAGCGGCGGTGGTGAGCGCGAAGTCTTCATCCGACAGCAGATCAAAGCGGAGAAGCACGCGCGCGTCGTCGCCAACGGCTGCTTCGACTTCCTCACGCGCGCCGGCGTTTCTCGGGCGTCCGCATATGAGAAGCCGCAAATTGCTATCTCTTATCGCGCGGAAGGCATCGATCAGTTGAGGCAGACCCTTATACCCACCGATCCGTCCGAGCGCGCCAATCACGTAAGCGTCTTGTGGAATCCCGAGATGCTGCCGCCGGGCGAGGGCTTGTGCCGGCGTCCTCGTGACGGAAGGATACGCAGGATGGCGGAATGAGCCGGCGGGTTTGGCGCTCAAACCGGGATGGCTGCGCAAGACGATGCTTTGCGTTGCAGGACTAAGCGTCATGTATCCGCTCGCAAGGCGCGACAACGCGCGAGTAAAATATGACCAGACCCGCCGTTCCCGGGGGGGTAGATCGTGGGGTATGTCGTTATGGACGATCCAGATGAGCTTTTTTCCGGACCGCTTCCATCGCCAAAGCGCAGTGAGTTCGGAGAGTGCGGCTAGGTACGGAGCGTGGCCACGCCGGCTATTCCAAAATATTTTGTCCGGCCACTGAATGAGCAGAGCTTCGGCTTCGGAGGGGATACCCTTTCTAGGGCTGTCGACTGAAATAAGCCGGGCGCCGTGACTCGCAAGAGAGTCCGCAAGTATCTCGAGAAACGGGTTGCCGTTTAGAACTCCCGGCCAAGAAGCAAGAAACATTCCGCTCGCCACAATCACCGCGCCGTCGTGAAGGTTAACCCAAGCTGGCCTCTCATTCGGGCGAGCTACTCTGATCGCGAAGCGGCGCGCCAACATCAAACAACGCGCAGTCGACCAAAGACGCCAAGACCGAGGCAACGCAGCTGGACGACCTTCAACCGATGAGCCGCGAACCCTCTTGGATCTGCCGCGTAGCTACTGCTGGCTTCGCCCCTACGGTGGTCAGCGGCCGCTTTTTGATTCCCGGCCACAGCAGCCGCTTTTTGATCGATCGAGCCCAGCGTTTGACTTGATGGAAGGCCCCGCGCTTCGGGTCATATTTGACTTTTCCGATACGGTCTTTCACCTCTTCTGGAAGTTCGCTGGCGAGAAGTGCTTCGATGACATCGTGATGAATCTCTTTGGCCCACCGCGTCGAATCGGGGCGCCCCTTGTCTTGCGACGAGGCGTAGATCGCGTCCGAAATGAAGCTATTGTTCTCATGCAACATTCGATAGACAAGGGCTTTGCCCAAAAACAGCGTTCCGCCGAGCAGGTGACACCCCCGTGCGAGATAGGAATCCACGCATCTTTTGTAGAGGAGGGCCTTCTGAGGCTTCATATAGTTGATGGCCGTCCGGCGGAACATCATCGACGACGTCGATGTGTAATGCCATCCCGGCACAGAAGCGTCGAAAAAGAGCAGACTGGGATTCTGACCTTCCGGGATTTCGAGGGCAACGCCGCGCGATGACATGGCTGGCCGATACATCGCGAACTGTTGCCCCGAACCGATCGGACCGCGTTTTGTAACCAAAACCTGGTCGCTGCAAACGATGGGTGTCATAACATGCAGATTCAGATGTGCAGCAAGCGAGTCCTCCAGAAACGTCGGCATGTATCTGTCGTCCGGATCGAGTGGGCAAACAAATTCACCGGACGTCCGCGCCAGTCCCGCGAAGAAGGTTGGAACCTGACCTGCGTTGCTTTCTGAGAGTAAAATTGTGACTCGTTTGTCGTTGATCTCCTCAACGATTTTTACAGCCTCCTGGCGATGATCGCGGTCTGAGAAATCATCGACCACGACGCATTCCCAATTTGTATGTGTCTGACCGAGGATCGACTCGATCGCTCCCTTGAGGTGCTTCGAATAATTATGATGAGTGATGACAATCGAGATGAGCGGGGAGGCGAAAAGCTTGTCCACAGGTCTCGATTTTTCAACTAAACTCAAATCGACAACGCTCATCATTTATCCCCGGCTAGCGCTGGCCTTCACCCTCAGAGCGCAAGCACCATCAGCGCACTGAACAATTGGCAATCTGATTGATTTCAATAACAAAGTCATTTCGAGCGGAGCAGCGGACCCAAAAAACAGCACTCAGATCAATTGCTACGGCAACTAAAACGTCAAGCGTTCAATAAAGATCATCAACAGGTAAGAGCGTAACCAAGGTCGCGGTGCGGACATTGCATGAGTGGCGCGTCTTGGCGAGCAGATCGCTTTACCTTCGCTCCTTATTGCGATCGGAAGATGGCTGCTTGAAGTCCAGTTCGACGTTCCCGCCCTGCGCTTCTCGTGATCCATCTCAGCGATCGGCGACTTCGATCGAGCTATACAGGGGACGGCTGCTAAGAGCTGAGACCAGCAGGCTGCGCGTAGGCCGTTTCGATCCCCAATGTATTTTTTGCATGAGCTTAGCGGCAATCAGGCTTTCAGGTCCGTAGTATTTACGGCTTCCCTCATAAGAAATACTGGAAGACCCCTGGAGCCCATCGCGATAGCTGCGATATTCCGCCCCTTCATTGTAATAGGCGCGGCTCTCGATCGCGTAAGAAATCTTCTCGTTAAGGTCTGGCAGAAATTTAAAATGCAGAAGCGCCCCGGAGGGCGCCAAGCGAGATCCAAATGCACGATATTCGCGGCCGTTTGGTCGGCGCCCCGTTTTGTCCCAGTAAAAAAAAAGGATGTTTTCTCAGGAGCGCCTTGGAGCCGAACAGACGCGCTCGTGGACCGCCTTCGAGTCCGACAATCCCATGATGCGAACGACAAATCCGATAGCTATCGCCATCGAAAAAGGGACAGGCATCGATCTGCTTGTCTCCACTTCGGTAGATAACTTCGTTTAAAGGACTGTCCGAGTACATGTCGATCATCGGAGCAAAAAACATCTTGGCGCTCCAGGAGCGCAGAAATGCACCTAGATCATGAAGGTCGTGTCGGCTCATATCAGCGTAAACTAAAAGTTCGTCTGCATCGATGGTGAGATACCATCTTCCATGACCGTAGCGTCTCAGTAGCCACGACCGCCAAAAGGATCCGTTTCGCGATTCGGCATAAGGGGCAGTCGTCGCGTAGAGATCGACGTCGGGCTGATCGGCTAACAGATTTAGTGTTTCGTCTGATGATCCGTTGTCTAGGATGGCGAAACGATCCACGCCGATCTCGCGATGATGTCTTAAGCAATCCAACAGTCGATGGGCTTCGTTGCGAACGACCAAGATCGCGATAATCTCCTGCGGCTTCGGATGTGATTGAAGCCGGATCACCTGAATGTTGTGATGAGCAATTCGCGCGAGTTGGAGGCGCGCAAGGTCGCGGGCTTCAAGCAGGGCTTGACCGTATTCCACCAAATGATTTCGCATTAGCGCATCAGTATTCCATTATGGCCTTTAGCGACGTCAATTCAAATCCAACATCCTGTCTGCTACGGCATTTGCGGCCGAGCTAACGACCTGGTTTGTTACGTCGGATGCGAAAGAAAGCTTCTCTTTGATAGGTTCGAGGCGAAGGCGCGTGACCTCATTGTGAAATTTAAAACCGGTTTCGCAGAGGAACACCGCTCCGTGCCGCTGATCCACGAGGAAATCGTGCGCGAAAAAACCAAAGCCAAAGGCCCGGTGGATATCGGCTGCAATGTCATCGAATTGACTGCGTCGAGCATCAATAAGGACCGAGCGAAGATAGTTGAGAAGGTCCGGATTTGGCGGCGTGTCGCCGCCATGAACCGAAGGTGATCCTTCGCTGATGTCTCGTGCGCGAGGGATCATGGCGATGATGCGATGTCCGACACACATCGCTCTAACGACGGTATAGTAATCACGGCCCTGAAAGCTGACGCGCGTGTCAATGAATTCGGTATTGTAACGCTTCCGATTCAAAGCTGAGTTTGCACGTATCACGTCGACGTCTTGGTTCGTCCCCGTCCGGACGTTGGAAAATGTCGGGATCTCTTCCGATGCTCCAGCGACCTTCGGCATCCGAATGCCGCGACGGTTCAGAAAGTTGTTGGTCCGCAGTTTGTCACCAACGATGCGGGCAACGCGCAGCCGGTTGGCAATCGTCGACGTCGGAGATCGCAGCCGCGTGGCAATTTCAATGGCGGCGACGAAAGCAATCGTTTTCCGACTACTGGCCTGCTCACAATGTCTTTCTTCATTGTACACTGGGATTACAGTGGAACCAGAGGGAATGTCAGCCGATTTTATGAAAGACAGCGGTGCTGAAAAGTATTCAAAGGCTATGCCGCGTCTCTTCAATGTGTTTTCAAAAATCGGGATGAAAATACCCGGGCGCATCTTGCCTTGAGCACCGGGCCGTTCAGCATCCGCATTGACAATGAGAACTTTTTTCACGGCATACCTGTGCGTGCGCGTATTCTCAAATGACAGCGTCAGACCGCCGGACCTGTTGCGGCGAGCGGGCCATCGTGTTGCCCCGCTACGCAATTCTTTTCATAATTGATCTCTTCCACCGTCTCATGTGATGGCGGGGATTGGTCTGCCGGAACTCGAGGGTCTTGCGTTCGATTGCCTTGGGCACAACGCAGGGCGCGCCATTCGCGCTTATTGCGTCAAGTGCATCCTTGTAGGCATGTGCTGCCCACTGATTGGCTCCTGGCCGCTGCTTATCCTGAAACGACGAAAATATTTCATCACTGATCCAGGAATTTTTTTCGTGTAACGTCCGGAACACCAGTGGTTTTTGCAGAAAGAGCGTGCCGCCAAGGACATGCGCGCCTTGTGCGAGATAGCCGTCAGCACACCCTTTGTAAGCGAGTGGCTTGTGGGGTCGCAAGTAATTGAGAGCCGCCCGGCGAAACATGAGTGCTGTTGTTGAGGTCCAGTGCCATCCGGGAACCTTAGCGGGAATATAAAATACTCGCGGTTGCTGACTGGGTTCGAGCTCAAAGTAATTTCCGACTGGTCGTGCCGTTGCGATGCGGAAATTTGCGCGCAATCCACTTCCAATGACACCCCGCTTCGTTGCAAGAATTTGGTCTGTGGAAACAAGGGGACACAATATGCCGGCATCGAGATGTGTGGTGAGAGCATCTTCTAAAAACGTCGATGCATAACGGTCATCGGGATCAAGCAGACAAACGAAGTCTCCCGTTGTTTTGCTGACACCGGTAAAGAACGAGGGCACTTGACCCATGTTGGTAGAATGACAATGCAGACGGATGCGTTCATCTGCAAAGCCAGAGATAATCGTTTCGAGATTCGTACGGTGCCGGGGTTGCGAGGCATCGTCGACGACAACACACTCCCAGTTTTTGTATGTCTGATTGACAAGAGACTCGAGTGCGTCTTTGACAAAATCAGAATAATTATAGTGCGTAACGACAATTGAAATGAGCGGACCGCCTAATCTGCGTTGGGCAGGATCGGGCACCGACTGCTGATCGCAACACAATACTTCCATTTGTAGGCCCCCTAGCTGGTTGTACTTTGTTAGCGGTCGGGGCGCGTACGGACAAGTTAGGATGTTCGGGACAAATCTCCCGAACCATCCGCTATCCACGGCCTCGGTTTCTCCGACGGTGACGAGCTGAACCGGATCAATCCCCAAGCGTTCATCTTGCCAACCGCATCATCGATGCGGTCGCGCAGTGTCTTTAAAAATTGCTGGGGATTACGAGTCCGGGTGCACAGCGTAACGCATAAATACGCTCCGCAAACTGAACACTGATTTTTTGTGAACGTCGTTCGGCGCGTAGGGATAGGCAAATGCGGAGGGATACGCTGGACAACTTACTCGCACTGTCTTCGTCACTGTTCGGTGACGGGCCGTCGCGCGCAAGACTGTAAAGGTGCAAGGTATTCCATAGTCCGGCCGAAGTTTCTGTGTGCGGGGATCCAGTCAATGCGCATTCGTAAGCTGCGTTCTTATCGCAACGATAGCCGTGCTAGCGTTGTGCAGTCCGTTGTCCATGGAAAGTTCCTATGGTTTTCTTCGGTCGACACTCGTCTAACGGCAAGCCCCGAAACATTTGCCAATGCGGTAGTCGTACCCCGTCGGGGGCGATATCGATTCCTATCGCGTGCCATCTGAAGTCCGTCGACCATGACGAAGTCGCGCTCTTTTGCGCCGTCAACCCTGCACAAATATAGGTCGGGGCATTAGGGATGCCACATCTCGCACAGAACGGTCGGGCAATTTCTGCGCCCGAATTTCCTGCCACGCCCGTCACACTGACGATCGGCGAAAAGTCTTTTCATGAGTTGTCGCCAGGCAGCCTCAAGCCACCGCTCGTTTCATTTGTCGTTATATGCTGGAACTATGCGCAATACGTTGGCGACGCCATCGCATCAATCCGGGCACAGGATTATCCGCATTTCGAGTGCCTTGTTATCAATAACGGCTCAACTGATGAAAGCGGATCAGTCATCGCGCATGCGATCGAAGGCGACAGCCGCTTCACGATCTCGACGCTGCCAGAAAACCTCGGCCAGCTCGGTGCCGCCATATGGGCGCTGGACCAAATCAAGGGCAGCTTCGTAACCTTTGTCGACGCAGACGATATTTTGTTTCCGTCGTTTGCATCGACGCACCTGCAGGTGCATCTGGCTCTTCCCAGGAACGTGGCACTGACGTCCTCCAACGTTATCGAAGTGAACGCCGACGGCAGGCTCATCACAGGACAGTACGATAACTTCGGCCGCAACGAGGAGGATAGCCCAGGGCTGAGGACGGAGCGGGTTGTGCCGCGGCTGTCCTCGATATCCGCCGCCCAATACCAGTGGCTCAGTGAGCAAACGAAATGGCGGCCGCCAAACAAAGGCGGTTGGTGCTGGGCACCGGGAACGGCCAATATGTTCAGAAAGACCGTCCTCAATTTCTGCCGCCTAGCGGGCGAGAATGCCCAGCGTATGCGCGCCGCTGACACGCACTTCAATAGTCTCTGTCATGGCATCGCTGGAACCGGCTTGATCGACCTTCCATTGTCCGGCTACAGGCAGCACGACTCCAACTATTTCTCCACGTCCGAAACATTACCCGGCACTCGTCGCGGATCGCGAGAGTATGCTTCGAAAGATGCCGACAATCGCAGGGAAACCGTCGAAAGCGTGCTAGCCAAGGCATCCCATTTCAATTGGCTTTTGCCGCGGAGGTTCTGGTCGTTCATCGACCAGCTGCAACATATGGGCGAAGGTCCGCTTCAGGTTTACGGCGACGATCCACGGATGATCGAAATGTTTACGCGCAAAATTTCACACCTTTGCGATGAATTCGGATACCGCCGCAGCGTCAAAGAAATAGCTAAGCGGTTCGGACCATTGACCGCGCGGAGGATGTTCCACGACGGTCTTCCACCGGCGCGTTATCGCCGTGTCAGAAAATACATTGCAACCGCATCGATCAGGAACGCTCTGTCCGCTCTGAAAAGAAAGCGCGTCTAGTCGTGTCTACCTCGGTCGAAGAATCGCTGTTGCACTTTGTCAAGGGGATGTGGAGGGGAGCATCGGCATATGTCTGTAACGCGCAAGCGCATACTAGTGACAGGAGGAGCCGGGTTTATCGGTTCTCACCTAAGCGAAACTTTGATCGGGCAAGGTCATGACGTTCTTTGTGTCGATAATTTTTTCACCGGCAGCCGGCTCAATTTGGTTGGCGCGCTTCAAAATCTGAATTTTGAATTGTTGAGACACGACATCACGCATCCGCTTTTTGTTGAAGTTGATGAGATATACAACTTAGCTTGCCCGGCCTCACCTATTCACTATCAATTTGATCCCGTGCAAACGACGAAGACGAGCGTCGCCGGCGCGATCAATATGCTGGGTCTGGCTAAGAGGCTGAAGGCAAAAATTTTCCAAGCATCTACATCTGAAATCTATGGCGATCCGATCGAGCATCCGCAGCGCGAAGAGTATTGGGGCAACGTCAACCCGATCGGTCCGCGCGCCTGTTATGACGAAGGAAAGAGGTGCGCCGAAACGCTTTTTTTTGATTACTGGCGACAGCACAAAGTCAGGATCAAGGTCGCGCGAATTTTCAATACTTACGGCCCCCGCATGCACCCAGCCGACGGTCGTGTCGTTTCGACTTTTATCGTGCAAGCTTTGCGCGGAGCCGATCTTACGCTTTTCGGCGACGGCTCACAAACGCGTTCGTTTTGCTACGTCGATGACATGGTCGACGGCATTATAAGGATGATGAACTCGCGATCGGATATCACTGGCCCGATCAATCTCGGCAATCCCGTCGAGTTCACTATGAGAGAGCTGGCCGAAAAAGTGATCAACCTGATCGGCACTCGCTCCAAAATCATTCACCTTCCCCTGCCGGCCGACGATCCGAAACAACGCCGCCCAGATATAACTTTGGCGAACCGCGAATTGGATTGGAGTCCCAAGATTCAACTGGAGTACGGACTCCGCAATACGATCGCGTATTTCGATCAGCTGCTGAGAGCAGGAAGCACGAATTTTGCGGCTGGTGCGATCGCGCGATAGCGTTTGGAAAACGCGGTCAGGGTACGGGCGGGCGACATTATTCCGGTGGCGCCCTTTACCGATCGGAGCAGGCCTACCGATCCGCATCGGCGCCGACCCGAGAGGACGATCGAAATCGCCTCCCGTACCGGCGCGCAATCCATCTTCGCTAATGAAGCGCGCCTTTAGAAGAAGACAACGCACTGATCAGCGCCTCCTCCTTGTTAGCCAATTCGCGTCCGACTTTCACAGCGCCATGCATAGTCACAGCTTCGGCAAAAACTTCGTATTGCGGAGGCGTGAGGTATAGCGTGATGCACCGCGTTGAGCGTATTGGACCTTCATGGCGGACGATGAGGGAGAGCTCGTCTAGAGATGACTTTTCTGCGAGGTTGAGCAAGTAGTCGCAATTACTGCCCTCAATGTAATCGGCGAGCAGCCTCAGTTTTGGCCACCCGATCGCAGCAAGCCGGTTTTCATCGACCCCAAGCTCTCGGAAGGTCCGATCGAACCTCGCCAAATAGTATGCGCGGCGCAGCCCGATCTTGAGAAATTTCGCGGTGGCGGGCAAGAGATGCGGGGACTTGTCCTGGACCTCTCGCAGCCGGCGTGCTGCCAACAGCAGTCCATCGCCAATCCAGTCGGCGGCGATCTCGGCTTTTTTGGTCGGATTGTTTGTCTTCATCTGTGTTTCCTTGAAATATATTGTCCGCAAATCGTCTGTGAAAGCCGAGTTGAGGCAAGGAAATAAACGGATAATTTTGAATTTTAGGAATTCATGGAAGCGGCGCTAGGACTCGCCTCGTTGACACGACATCGCTCGCGTTTTTGCGATGAGGGGAACCGAGGATCGCCGGCAAATCCCGTCGGCTAGCCGAATAGCGTATAAAGCGCGGCAAGCAACGCGATGACGCACGCGGTTTGCACGAGCAGCGCGAAACGAAACTTCGCATTTATCGCCGCGAGCTTCGCCTCCAGATAATCTTTGGTCACCCACTTATTGTCGTTCATGATTGCGATGCTTTTTACCGGATGTGCGCCGTGGGCGACGGCTGAGTTTTCCAGACTGATCGTGCGAGCAAAAACTTGTTCCGCTTTTAAGGGATCTTGCCGGCAGCCTTGAGCTTGAAGTATTCGTCGATGGCGGCTTGATATTCATCCTTGACGTCCTGCGGGTACTCTTCGCCTTCGATCAGAACACGACCCGTCTTCTCGAAAGCGTAGATGAGCTCCAGCCGGATGCCCGCTTCGCGCATGCTATCGGCCAGGTTGGCCATTGCCTGCTCCAAATCGATCGCAACCGGAACATCTTGATCGGGGTCGAAGAAGATTGGTTCGCCAGGTAGCGGATCGCGGCCGAACTTGACTTCGAATGCTTCGAGTTGAGCGCGTTCGAGGCGATCCAGCTCGTTCGATGGCTTTTGGGCGCTCCGGCGTTTTCTGTTGCGTTTCATTAGTCCTCACAAAAGTAACCTATTACGGTGCACGTCATCGTTTCGCTTCGCGAAGCCTCGCGCGCTGAGAGTCACGGCTCACTGCGAGTTCTTGCGGTGTGAGCCTTTTCGCCATGCCGGCTCGTTGAACTCTGGTTCGCTGTCCGGATCGATGACTTGGCTTGGTTCGCGCGCATCGCGCTGTCGTCGCGAGGCCTTCCACAAAGCCTCGGCTTGCGCCAGCGGATCGGTTACACCATTGCGCGCCCAGAATGCGCGCTCGTCTCCGTTCTGATGCAGCTGACTGTGATGCGTGACGCAAAGCGGAACCGTAAATTCATCAGAGACCTTGAGCCCAAAAGCCCGAGGCTGGGCAAAGCGTAAGTGGTGCGCTTGCGAGGGTTGCCGGCCGCAGATCAAACACGGATGACTGGCGACGAATGCCAGATGCGCACGATCCCGAAGGCGTTTTTCCTTCGGCAGCAGATACGATGCGGGAGGCGTGTCTGACCTGTTGTCATCCGTTGCGATGCCGACGGCCCGCGCGCGTGCCTTTAGCGACTCGGCGATGCGCATGACCAGCTCATTGCCGCAGCTGCTCGTCGTGCGCAGCTTCTCAAACGTTTCGAGGTTAGCTTCCCAAAATGCGTAAATATTTTCCAGAGAACTCAAGCTGTCGATGTGGGCCAGCGTTTCAGCCATGAACCCATCTTGAGCGCCTTGGTCTTCTTGGTTTGAAATCTCGATAAGGGCACGCTGTCGAGAACCGTGACGCGGTTCTTTTCGATTGAACGGTTGCCCTTCCTTCGAGACGTTTCTTTGCTGCGGATCATACAGCGGCAAGCCGAACGGATTGCCAAAAGTCGCCAGGGCCCGCTTGGTTGCATCGGTTTCGGCGGACTTGATTGCGAGATCGTGGGCAATATCGGCATGGGGCGAGCGTCCGCTACCCGTTCCAATCCCTTCACGAACGATCACGCTTTCGCCGGCGCGAACGGTAATTCGTACCTTCGCGGAATAAAAACAGACCAATTCGCCCTGTACCTGCTTTGCCCAATGACATTGCGGTGTGCCGGTCTGGCGATCCCAATTTTCGAAATGAAAAATCCGATTGGCTTCGGCGATGGCATGCCAGCCTTCGATATAGGACAGCTTATTGCCACCAAAGTCGCGCGTTTTGACGTGTTGTCGCTTGAGCTTGGCTTTGAGCGACTTGATCTGAGTATCATTGAACGCCACTATCTTGTCTCCACTCCTTCGGTTTCAGATGGTCGATCGTGATCGCGTACCGGTTGCTGCTCTCGGCCTCGATTCGACGAATGCAGAAATTCCCGCATGCAAGGCCTTGGCAGCGGCATCCCTTAAGCAATTGCTTTTTCCGTTAGTGCTTGCACTAAGGCCATTTCTTTATAGGTGAGGCCGCGCGAGCTTTTCTTGCCGCCATGCGCCAGCACCGCGTGTTGAAAGACGTCATATTGTTTGGAAGAGAAATACAGAACGACGCAATGTTTGCCGACGGAGTACGTGGCATCGCGAAGAACCGATGATAGCTCGTGGGCGCAACATACCTGTGCGAGCGCAAGCAGCTTTTGGTGATTGTCGAGGGTGATATGCTGGCAAAGAATTTGCAGCTTTGACCAACCGATATTGTGGAGCAGATTGCGATCAACGTTGAGAGTCGCGAAGCATCGCTCGATCTGGACCAGCGCATAGGCCTTTCGTCGACCGAGGCCCGCGGATTTGGCGGCAGTCGTGAAAGCCTCCGGTGTTTCGTCCTGAATTTCACGTAATAGCCGCGCGGCAGCTAAGAAGTCGTCTTCGATGAGCAGGGTGATCAGTTTCGTCTTGCTTGTCTCAGTGGGTGAGTGGGTCATTTCAAAGCCAGTCCGTAAATATATATTATCGAATTACAATTGTAGGCGGAAGGCGAAATGAGGCAATAAGAAAAGAAAACAAAAACGGAATAGCGGAGGAATATATTGTGTTTATTGTGGGTGCCAAACTGCCAACGCGTAAATCTAGCGTCGAGGTATATATAGAATAAACTGTTGCGGGAAATAACGGAAATGAAGTGGCTAATGAATGACGGCGAAAACGTTACATATTTTTGCGATTTATCGCGCGGCATATTTATTCGTTGGAGTTCGGGATAGTCAGATCGCTCGATCTCCTGGCTTAGTGGCACCTACGAGCCGTGGCAGCCGCTTCAAGTATGCGTTCGAAGCGCCATGCTGGGCCATAGGTTGGCTTTGACCGTCCGCGCAAATTCGAAAAGGGGCGTCGAAATACAAATCCGCGCGCTCGGCAGATCCGTGTCTGCGATGAAGTCGACGTCACCAGATTATGACTTTGCCGCTTTTCAGGGCGGCGCGTGCATGTATGAACACATCGCGCTGGCTGCAATGGCGGCTGCCAAACGCTGTCGGGGGACCCCATCCTCATATGGGATTCAACAACGTCGCATCGCTTTCGCTGCGGGGCAGGCATAGCCTTTGCTCTTAGTGGTCCAGAATGCAGGAGAGGAGCTTACGTACTTCATTTTGGTATTCGGACTTAATCAGGGGGTCGTTCAACTTCGCAGACAAGGCGCAACACGCGTTCTTCGGTTTGAAGACTTCCGACAGAAGAGCATTAAGCTGCACTAGATCGAAGGCGAGCTTGCGCTGCAGTTTCACGACAGAATGGCGGAGTCGCCTGCGCAGCGGATAGTCGGGGTACGAGTCCAGAAGCGTGGCGATCTCCTGCAGATCGAAACTGATCTCCTGCAACATATGGGGGATGCCGTGAGGATGTTGCGGACGTACGCCAAAGCGCTGGAACATATCATCGTCTGTTGCGATCTTGAGAACAGGAAGGAAGTCTGCTTCTAGCTTCTTAACGAGGCTAAATTTGTCCATCGGGGCACCTAGCTTGAATTTCAAAGAAAGAGGCAGGCTAAAGCAAGTAACGCGCCAGAATACCGATATCAGCTTTTAACCAATAAGACGCAAGCGCGCTGTCTCGATGGCCGAGTCTTGTTCCAACCTTTTGTGGCGACTTCCGAGACATCAGGGCGGAGAGGAGGCGCGCATGAACGAAACCGCTTATCGTGGACAAGGCCCAGTTCGTTATCGCGCGTGCGCAACACCTCGGTGTACGCTTGCTCACGCTGGAATCGTGCATTGCTGGTGCTCTTGCTATCCTTCTCTCTGATATTCCTGGTGCGGCAAAAGTGTTGGAAGGCGGGTTCATCTGCTACGCCAAATCCTTCAAGATCGAAGTGCTATGAGAAGGCGCTTGAACAAGAGACCGCGGTCAGCGAAAGGTCGCTCTTGCCCGGGCGCAGAAAGTCGCGGTTCGTCCGGCGATGCGTTGCTCAATTCTCCAGGCAAAGACGAATAGCGCTATCGCATCGTCCAAAGTGTCGTCGCGATCGAACTTCCAGCGCGCGGCCGCATCGTCCGGCAGCAAGCACCACAGCGGCTTTGTCCGCCGCCATCTGGCGAGCACGCGCTAAGCGTGGCTGAACAAAGAAATGGGTCCCCAGCAATGGTGACTCATTTCAACAGGTCTTCTCGTCGACTTTGCAATGGTTACCACGTCCAGTCTTGATGCCAGTGCTTTTGCGGGAACGAGCGCGTGATAGAACGTCAAGTTCGCTGGTCTAAATCCTTATCCGGTCGTCCACTCATGGCACTGTGCAGAAGAAGCCGTCCCGTTCGCTTACGGTTGAATAGCCGACACGCAATCCTCGCCGATGGACGGCATGCCCCACTCGATGAAACATGTCTGCTTTCTCAGCGACGTTGCGGCACGAGATAGCCGCAAGATCCCAATTGCAGACATCGGTTTCAAACGCGCAGCTGCTGCTCGACACGTTTAGGCAGGTGTCGGCTTCAGGGTTAGGGCCCGACGTCACCGGCATGCCAGTGCTGCTATCAAACGGAGGACGAGTTCTAGACGTGGCTCTACGGCACGCCGGCCGAAGCGTTCAGCCTAACTGAGAGCTTCGACCCGGCGCCTGTATCGCCTCTTTCAGGGCAGCGCCGACAAGGAAGATCCGCTTGGACAATCTCAGACCACGATAAAAACTGCGCCGCTATTATGATAGTCTCTCCGATTGGTGGCTTTTTCTGACTTGCCCAACATGCCTGACCGTGGCCGGGCGTTGTAGATCTCGATCGGAATAAATGCGTACGAAAGGTCGAAAGTGCTATAAGCAAAATGCTGTGCGCAAGCCCGGTTTTGCGGGGCGAAATATCGTTCATCACCATGACAAATTCTAAATAATGTTCAGCCGCGGGGGCGCTCATGTTGCGCAAACGAGTTACTGTTGGAAGTCGGGATAAAATGACAGTTGCGAAACCTGCCATGCTCGATGCTGAAATCGAGATCTTTGAGAAACACTACTCAAACGCCCTGAAAATCATAGAGTACGGCGCCGGTGGGAGCACCTACTTCGCAGCCTCCTCCACACCTGCCAACGTGATCTCCATAGAGGCCGATCCTGACTGGATAGCCACGCTTCGAGAAGATCCAGCTGTGCAATTGGCTGAGAAAGAGAAACGTCTCGAGCTTGTTCACGTCGATATCGGATGTGTCGGACGCTGGAGTTACCCGGTCGATGACAGCCGGAAAAACAACTGGCCAATGTATTCGCAGGCTCCATGGCAAAGTGCCAACGTTGCGCCTGACCTAGTCTTTGTGGATGGCCGGTTCCGCCGGGCATGTATCATGAAATCGATACTCGAGACTGCACCGGGGACGACAATCATGGTGCACGATTTCTGGAACAGAGATTATTACCACGATGTGCTTCCGTTCCTGGAATGGGTCGAAAGCAAAGATACACTGGCTGTATTCCGGCGCCCAAACACAATTGACACTGCTAAGGCTCAAGCTCTGCTAGAAGCTAGCCATCTGGATACACGCTGATTGGTAGAACTATCGCGCGCTTCGCGCACCAATGACTCGATATTCGCTTCCGAGCTGAATGTGTGATCAGATTGCCCTTATGGAACCGAATATCTCTGATCGATCCTTCTGGCTCGTGTGGCTGGAAAAGCTTTCACGGCCTGTCCTGACGGCGGCCGCCAACGAAGATCTCGTCAAATTAATGCCCGTCGAAGGTGGGCCCAATTTGAATTCACAGCAGTTAGCGACCTCTCACTTGGAGGCATTTGCTAGACTGATCTGTGGAATAGCTCCTTGGTTGGAATTAGAAACCGGCGACGTCGAAAGCCGACTACGCAATAAATTCCGCGTGCTCGCTCGCGAAGGTATTCGTTATGCGGTCGATCCGACTTCTCGTGGTTACCTCAAGATAGGGGAGACGAGGCAAAGTTTGGTGGATGCCGCATTTTTGGCACTCGGTATCCTGCGAGCCCCGCGGCAGCTTTGGACAGCATTAGACGCAGACGTGAAGCTAAAGCTCATTGAAGCCTTTCGAGTGACGCGAAGCATTCATCCATGGTTCAACAACTGGATTTTGTTTCCTGCAATGATCGAAACCGCTCTGGGCTTGATGTGCGGCGAAGCTGATATCGTGCGCATCGAATACGCGTTACGGCAACACGAGCAATGGTATGTGGGTGATGGCACGTACAAAGATGGCCCAAGCTACCATTGCGACTACTACAATAGCTTTGTCATTCATCCTTTCCTCTTGGCGATTGCAGACTCGCTTCCATCCTCATGGCCTAATCGATTAGAGGTCCAGAAGACGATTTATGCACGAGCTGCACGGTATGCGGAAATTCAAGAGAGAGCCATAAGTCCGGAAGGTACGTATCCTGTTCACGGGCGATCGTTGGCATACCGCTTCGGAGCCTTCCATCTTCTGGCCGACATGAGCCTTCGCGATAAACTTCCGCCTGGCTTATCGCCTTCTCAGGTGCGGTGTGGACTCACTGCTGTCATCCGCCGTGTCATGCAAAACGAGAGGACATTCGACAAGGACGGCTGGCTCCGAGTGGGTATCGTCGGGCAGCAGCCTGACGTGGCAGAATCCTACATTTCGACGGGAAGCCTATATCTCTGTTCCACAGTACTTTTGCCGTTAGGACTAAGCGCGAACGCGCCCTTTTGGTCGACGCCGCCGCAACCCTGGACATCGGTTAAGGTCTGGAATGGTGACCCTATTCCAGCTGATAAGTCGGTTGCGAACTAGGTCGTCGAACGTTTTGGCCGTCTTCCGGACGGCGGCCGGAACAACTTCGCCAGTTCGGTCCGCCCAACGGGTGTCATTCGCAAGGGCGGAAACGCGGCACGCGGTTCCGATCGCCCGGCGACCCGCACGTGACCCGAGCGCAGCGAGGAGCGACCCAGATCTCAATTCGCGAGTCAAATTCTCGCTGTGCTGCTCAGTTGTCGGTGTGCTCTTGCGCACCGTGATAACGGCGGAAGGCTTCTGACGGCAGCTCCCCGAACATCATATGATAATCGTGTGCAAAGCGGCCAAAATGCCAGAACCCCCAGAGTGTCGCTGCCTCGGCAACTGAGTTTGCAGTCTTGATGGCCCGGCGCGCGCCGTTCATGCGAACAGCGCGGATATAGGCTGAGGGTTTCACACCGAGCGTTTCCTGGAAAGACTGCTGCAGCGCACGCCGGCTAATGCCCAACTCCCGGCAAAGATCGGCAACGCACATAAAGTCGTGCCGCCATTCGGAGACCAGATCGCGAGCATGGCCAACGATCAGCGCCCGCTTCGCTGTCGGAACATCAAACTTGTCTCGATAGTCGGCGGCGAGACTGCTGACGACCGCTGCGACCGCATCGCGCGACATCGACGACTGACGAACGGGATCGCACGGCGAAGCCGACGACTTTGTCAGGACCTCGCAGATGTCCGAGAAAACACGGCGTACACGATATAATACAGTGGGATCGACGAAACGCAGGTGAGGCTTCACGAGGGATGACCGAATGTCTTCAAGTTCCCCGCTTGTCAGCGCTCTGTGCAGATCACCCTGGTGCAGGACGAAACCGATGATGTCCAATCCCCGCGGCGAGAAAAATTCGAACGCGTCGTTGCCTGAAAATACGTGTAATTGCTGACCGTCGCACGGACGTCCGCAGAAGGTGGCGCTGCCACGCAACGAAACCGGAGCTCCGACCGCAATTGTTCCTTCCGGAAGCGCCCCTGTCTGCTGCAACGAATTACTGGTGATTTCCCGAAATACCTGGATGCGATCGATCTGAGCTTCGAAAAAGGATCCGCTGAAGCGCCCCGCTGAGATCTGATCGTAGGTTTGATTCCATCCGCGCAGCAGTGCCGCTTGCTCGTCGATGTCGGATGTGCTGGCCGCGTGAACGATAGCCGCGTCGCCAGCAGGCACGGAAGTTTCAACACCGTAGCGACCCGTCAGCAAGTCCATGCTGCGATACGAACCAATTCATTGAAGCGGCCGGCCCACTCCTTAGACTTAAGTCGAACGGGGCGCACGCATGCCGAAATCGGATAGACGGCAGAATAGCGCATAATTACCGTGATGCCCACTAGGACGAGTGCGCTCGCCGGGGAGATCAGCGAATAGGCGTGCGCACCGGCAAACGGCTGCAGGTCACTGCGGACCGCAAGCACGCGATGC
>Ga0256905_1000029_pt1 | contig 23308 bp, 24 predicted proteins | sample MC6MC0743MT_FD_190204 | JGI IMG/M metagenome (GOLD analysis project Ga0256905, IMG submission 190204) | Metatranscriptome of enriched soil aggregate microbial communities from Iowa State University, Ames, United States - MC6-MC0743-MT... | ecosystem: Environmental > Terrestrial > Soil >...
GTCAAGCGAACTGAACCGTTTGGTTCAATTACGGTCAGGATTTATTAAGGATCGACGTCATGGCGATCGGAAAATCGAACACACTTTTGAAAGAGCGGCCGGACCGGGCCTCCGCAAGCGATCATTCGCCGATGGCTGAGGCTAACGGAGACACGCGCGCCCTTTCCGCCTCCGCCGGCAGCACCGTATCCCCGATCCCGACAATGAAGGCCGATGCCGCACCGAACGCTGAATCGCGAGAGGCCCCCACGGCACGCGAAGGCGCGGCGGTAAAGGCGCCCGCGACCGAAGCCGCGAAACCCCGTTCGAACAAAAAGCTCGTCCTGCTCGGCGTCGGCGCGGTGGCGCTGCTGGCGGCCGCGTGGTTCGCGTACCACTACATCACCGTTGGACGCTTTATGGTCTCGACCGATGACGCCTACGTCGGCGTCCACATGTCGATCATTTCTCCAAAGGTGCCGGCTTACGTCACCGGCGTTCCCATCAATGACAACCAATTCGTAAAGGAAGGCGACGTTCTCGTTCGCCTTGACGACGGCGATTACCGCCTGGCGCTCGATCAGGCCAAGTCGAAGCTGGCGACGCAGAACGCCGCCATCGCCACGTTCGACGCACAGATCAAAGCGGCTGAAGCGGCGGCGGTGCAGGCCCGCGCGCAACTCGACTCCGGCAAAGCGACAGTCGTCAAAACCGAAGCCGACTATGAGCGGACGCGGACATTGACGGCCAAGGACTACTCGACGAAAGCCTCGCTCGACGCCGCAATCGCGGCGCGGGATTCAGCGCGGGCGCAGGTCAAGGCCGACGAAGCGGCGATCCAATCGGCGGACGCGAATATCGCCTTGCTCCACGCGCAGCGCGATCAGGCCGTGCAGGTTGCGAAAGAATTGCAAGTCGCTGTCGATCAGGCAGCGCGCGATCTTTCGTTCACCGTCATTCGCGCCCCCTTCGACGGCGTTATCGGCAATCGCAGCGTTCAGGTCGGCGACTACGTGACGCCCGGCAAGCGGCTGACTGCGGTCGTGCCGCTCGACAAGGTCTACGTCGATGCCAACCTGAAGGAAACGCAGCTTGCGCCGGTGGTCGTTGGTCAAACGGCCAACGTCGAAGTCGATGCTCTGGATGGCGAAATCCTGAAGGGCAAAGTGGTCAGCGTCGCCCCGGCGTCCGGTTCGCAGTTCTCGCTGCTGCCGCCTGAGAACGCGACCGGCAACTTCACAAAAATCGTCCAGCGCGTCCCGGTTCGCATCGCCATTCCCGCGACGGAGGCGAAAGGCCGTCTGCGTCCGGGGCTGTCCGTCGTCGTCGCTATCGATACGCGCACGACGCCGAAGTCCGCGCCCCAGCAGCACGCTGCACGATAGATCGGGGTTCGCGTTAGCGCGAGGTGACATGTCATGAGCACCGCAGGAACACCGACTTTCGGTCCGGCATCGGACGTGCCGCCTGGAACGCTGGCCTGGATCGGCGTGACGCCGCGCCAGCTCGCCGGCTTCCTGGCGATGGTGTTCGGCATGTTCATGGCAATCCTCGACATTCAAATCGTGTCGGCGTCGCTCTCGGAAATTCAGGCCGGTCTTTCCGCCAGCTCGGATGAAATCCCATGGGTGCAGACGTCGTATCTCATCGCCGAAGTGGTGATGATTCCGCTTTCGGGATTTTTGGCGCGGGCACTCTCGACGCGCGTGCTGTTTTTGTCGGCGGCCATCGGCTTCACCGCCACCAGCGCGCTGTGCGCCACGGCGACATCGATCGACCAGATGATCATCTACCGGGCGCTGCAAGGCTTCATCGGCGGCGGCATGATCCCGAGCGTCTTCGCCGTGGCGTTCTCGCTGTTCCCAGCCTCGAAGCGCAACATCGTCTCGCCTATGATCGGGCTCGTCGCAACGATGGCGCCGACGATCGGGCCGACGATCGGCGGTTATCTGAGCGATGCATTTTCATGGCACTGGCTGTTCCTGGTGAACGTCGGGCCGGGCATTGCCGTCGCCATCGCCGTCTATTTTCTCGTCGATTTCGACAAGCCCGACCACTCGCTGCTCAACCGCTTCGATTTCGTCGGCCTGATCGGCATGGCGTTCATGCTCGGCTCGCTCGAGTATGTGCTTGAGGAAGGTCCGCGTTACGACTGGCTCGATGATCAGACGATCGCGACATTCGCCGTGGTCGGTGTCGTCGGAGCGTTCGTGTTCTTCTGGCGCGCGTTTACGGCGAACGAGCCGATCGTCGAACTCAGAGCGTTCCGCGACCGCAACTTTGCGTTCGGCTCGCTGTTCAGCTTCACGATGGGCATCGGCCTTTACGGATTGACCTATATCTATCCCATCTATCTGGCGCAGGTGCGCGGCTACGATGCGCTGATGATCGGCGAGACGATGTTCGTCACCGGTGTGGCGATGTTCCTGACGGCGCCGATCAGTGGCCGCCTCGCGAGTTTGCTCGATCCGCGCGTCATGATGCTGATGGGCTTCACCGGATTTGCAATCGGGACCTACATCACCACCAACATCACGTCGGACTGGGATTTCTACGAACTGCTCTTGCCGCAAATCCTGCGCGGCAGCTCGCTGATGCTGTGCATGGTGCCGATCAACAATCTGTCGCTTGGAACGCTGCCGAAGGACCAATTGAAGAATGCGTCCGGGCTTTTCAACCTGACGCGAAATCTCGGCGGTGCGTTCGGGCTGGCAATGATCAATACGATCCTCAACAAGCGGCTCGACCTGCATCTGGAGCGGCTGCACGAGAGCGTTTCGTGGGGGCACCCGATCGCGGAGGATCAATTGGCGTCGATGCAGCAGTCCATGTCGCAAGTCCTTCCAGACGGCGCTCTCGCGGCCGTGAAGCAACTCGCGATGCTGGTGCGCACGCAAGCCAACGTCATGTCATTCGCGGATATCTTTCTGGTTCTCACCGTTCTCTTCGCATCGGCTGCCGTGTTTACATTGTTAATGCACAAACCTTCGGCAATCCCTGCCGAAGCGGCAGGGCATTGAAACACTGTTTGCGAATGATCGATGACAGGCCCGAGAGCAGAGCGTGCACATTTTCGCGAGCGATCATGGATTAATGGCAATTTGACTCTGATCGCGAGCAGGTGACTCTGCCGTGACCGGTTTCCGCTTGCACAACGATCCGCCGCATTGAAACATGCCGACGGACACCCGACTATCGAACACGACCGCTGCACCCCTCCTCCACATCAGGCAGATCGGCGATATGTCTCATCCGCAAAATTCTCCGGAAAGAAACGTGCTCGTGTTTCAGGGGGGCGGCGCTCTCGGCGCGTATCAGGCGGGAACGTATGAAGCGCTTGCGGCGGGCGGCATCGAGCCCAATTGGATCGCCGGTATTTCCATCGGTGCGATCAATGCCGCGATCATCGCCGGTAATCCGCCCGAACGGCGCGTCTCTAACCTGCGGAAGTTTTGGGATCTCGTGTCGAGCCGCCTGACGCTGCCGCCGCTCGCGACCGACTTCAATTCCCGCAAGCTCTTCAACGAAGCGAGCGCCGCGCTCGTCGCCTCCACCGGCGCTCCCGGTTTTTTTGAACCGCGCTTGCCGCCAGCGTTTTTCATGCCGCCGGGCACGGTGCAAGCCATCAGTCTTTACGACACGAGCCCTTTGCGAGAAACGCTGATCGAGCTTGTCGATTTCGATCTTCTGAATTCGGGCAAGGTCCGCTTCAGCATCGGCGCGGTCGAGATCAGCAGCGGCAATCTCAATTATTTCGACAATCAGCATGACGAAATCCGCCCCGAGCACGTCATGGCGAGCGGCGCGCTGCCGCCAGGATTTCCCCCGGTCGAAATCGACGGAAAGCTCTATTGGGACGGCGGCATCGTCTCGAACACGCCGCTGCAATATGTTCTCGACGGTGGAATGCCACGCCATGAGGTGTGCATCTTCCAGATCGATCTTTTCAGCGCCAGGGGCCCGATCCCGCAAACACTTTTCGACGTGCAGGCGCGCGAAAAGGAAATCCGCTATTCGAGCCGAACGCGCCTCAACACCGATTTCTTCAAGCACATCCAGTCGATGCGGCGCGCCATCCGCAGGCTCGACGGTCAAATTCCCGACGATCTCAAAACCGGCTTCGACTGGCGGCTGCTATCGGAGTTCAGTTGCAACGCCGCCGTGACGATCGTGCATCTCATCCATCGCCGCGCCTCCTACTCCACGCAATCGAACGATTACGAGTTTTCCCGGTTTACCGTCAACGAGCATTGGCGGAACGGCATGGAAGACGTCGAACGCACGTTGAGCCATCCGACTTGGATCAATCGCGAGCCGCCGAAGCACGGCGTGCTTGTGCTCGACTGCACCAGGGAACTACAGCCTGCCCCGGAGACCGCACATGAAAATAGCTGACGTCAAAAAGTCCGCGTATGCCATGCCTTTGACGAGTCCGGCATTTCCTCCCGGCCCCTATCGCTTCGTCGATCGCGAATATCTGATCATCACGTATCGCACCGACAAGGAAGCTCTGAAAAAAGTCGTCCCGGAGCCGCTGACCTTCGACGAACCCATCGTCAAATACGAGTTCATTCGCATGCCGGATTCGACCGGCTTCGGCGATTACACGGAATCCGGCCAGGTCATTCCGGTCAAATTCAACGGCGTCGAAGGCGGCTATACGCACGCCATGTTTCTCAACGACGGGCCGCCGATCTATGGCGGCCGCGAGCTTTGGGGATTTCCGAAGAAATATGCGCAGCCGTCGCTCGCTCCGGACAAGGACACGTTTGTTGGAACGCTCGATTACGGAAGCGTGCGCATCGCGACCGGAACGATGGGCTACAAGCACAAGGCGCTCGATCTCAAAGCCGTCGCCAAGGCTCTGGCGATTCCCAACTACCTGCTGAAGATCATTCCGCACGTCGACGGCAAGCCGCGCATTCTCGAACTGGTCGATTACCGGCTTGAGGACGTCGTCATCAAAGGCGCGTGGAGTGGGCCCGCGGCGCTCGATCTCAGACCCCACGCGCTGGCGCCCGTCGCCGATCTGCCGGTGCGCGAGATCATCTCCGCCACGCACATCCTCGCCGATCTCACCCTCGGTCTCGGCAAGGTCGTCTACGATTATCTTGATACGAAAAAGGAGCGCACGTCATGAAACTCGACGGCAAGGTCGCCCTTATCACGGGCGCGGCGAGCGGCATCGGTCATCAGATCGCCAGACGTTATGTCGAAGCCGGCGGGCGCGTCGCCATCGCCGACTTGAATCTCGATGCCGCGAAAGCGGCGGCAAAGGAACTCGGCGGCGAGAAGGAGGCCATCGCGGTTGCGATGGACGTCACGAAAGAAGACGAAGTCAACGCCGGCGTCGAGAAAACCGCTTCGGCATTCGGCAAGATCGATATCCTCGTTTCGAACGCCGGCATCCAGATCGTGCACCCCATCGAGGACTTTCCGTTCGCGGATTGGAAGAAGCTCCTCGCCATTCACCTCGACGGCGCGTTTCTGACGACGAAGGCCTGCGTCAAGCACATGTATAAGCAGGGCTCCGGCGCGCTCATCTACATGGGCTCCGTGCACAGTCATGAGGCGTCGCCGCTGAAGTCAGCCTACGTCACCGCGAAGCACGGTTTGCTGGGTCTGGCGCGCACGATGGCCAAGGAAGGAGCAAAACACGGCGTCCGCGCCAATGTCATCTGCCCCGGTTTCGTACGAACACCGCTGGTCGATAAGCAGATCCCGGAGCAGGCGCAGGAACTCGGCATTACCGAAGAGCGCGTCGTCAAAGAAGTTATGCTCGGCGAAACGGTGGACAAGGAATTCACCATGGTGACGGACATCGCCGAGGTCGCCCTCTTCCTCGCCGCGTTCAAAACGAACGCGCTGACCGGCGAAAGCATCATCGTCAGCCATGGCTGGCATATGAACTAGAACAGATGACCTAGGCCGGTGGCGGCCGGCGCGACGTTGATGGCTGGCGCCTCGCCCGAGTCGCCGGCCGATGGTTCGTTGCCTTTCCAAAAGAACGCGGCTCATCTGCATCATGCGGAACGCCGGGTGCAGGTATTCCCCTGAACACGATGATCGATCCGTGCGTCGCGTACGATTCTCCAATATCATTGCGGGCGGTGGGCACATTGGGAACATCGCGGACCGTTATGGTTCGCATGACATTCAGTCGGGGACTTCAAAGAATGGAATGTACGCTAGCGCCTCGTCGCGGCAACGCACGGCTGCAGACGGGCATGCTTTTGCTGGCGCTCGTAATGATCGCGTGCAGCCTCGGCAGCAGCGCCGGATGGGCGAAGCACAAATCGCATTCGGACGTCACGGCTGATCCCTGCAAAAAGCTGAACGGCTATATGACGAAGCGGATCGCCAATATCCGGTCGCTCAACAAGGCGATCGACAAGGAGCAGTCGGTCCCCAACACGATGGCGGGCGTCTTCAATTTGATGCAGGGCAAGTATTACGTCGATCATGCGAAAACCGAGAAGATCGGCCGCGCGCGCAAAGAGGCGGACGATCTGAACCGCGTTATGCGCGGCATGGGCTGCACGCCCGTCGATATCGACCAAGAGTTGCAGAAGCCATAAACGGCGCCATCGCGCCAATAACTGGCACCGCGGCCGGGCCCGACGCTCCCTCACAGCTCAAAAACAGGCGGACGTTAACGCCTTGTTAACCGGAAAGGCCTCGAACTTACAGGAGGTCGCCAATTTGAATCGGGTCAACTTCCGTGAACATACCTCGCCTTCTCGTCGTTACCGGTGCGCTGGCAATTTCGGTATCGTCCGTATCGGACGATGTCGCTGCTCAGGACTTTGATAACGGCTCCGCAATCGCTCGCGAGTCCTCGTGGACGAGCGGATACATGGGTCTTGGTGGCGGTTTGGTCAGCGCCATGCCGCGACACGCCCATGACAAGAAAAAGACCGCGAAAGCGCCGTCGCGGCCGGCGCAAAAGCAGTACGTGCGCGCGCGTCATCGCCATTATGATCCGAACTCGCCGATGGTTCTCGTGGCTGAAACGCTCGACCATACGGGGCTCAACGTCGCCAATCTCGGTTCCCGTCACTGAACCGGCTTTAGACGCGCGCATTGAGATAACGTGAGGTTCGCGCGGTCGTCTGCTAGAGCAGCGACCACTGCTGTGCCGCGACCGCCCAGGCGACGATGACCGCGTTGCTTGCCATGTGCGCGGCGATCGCGTCGGACAACCGGCCCCGACGCAGCATCAACAAAGCGTAGATCAGCCCGGCGCAAAACGCTGCCAGCCATCGCTCATGGAGCATTGCAAACGCTGCCGACGAAACGATCAGCGCCAGCCAGGAGAAGGTGCTGAAGGCGACGTTTTCGAACCGCGGCGAAATGATCATCCGGTACAGGCAGCCGCGAAACGCCAGCTCCTCCGCGATAGGCACAAGGATAATCGATCCGAGCGCGCGGGCGGTCATCCACATCACGAATTGCCAGAGCGCCAGCCCTGCGATCCAATCGCCGAGAGGCGATGTCTTCAACGGGTCCGTCGCGATCCAAAGAACGCCGATGATCGCGCCCACCGACACGGAAAGCAGCGACGGCTTCTCCCAGCGTGACGCATAGGCCCGCCAACCGATGGCAATGGCCGCTGCCACCATGAACACCTTGATCGGATAGACACTTTGCTCATGGGGCGCGAATGCGCCGATCACGATGTTCGCCGCCGTCATCGCAATGAACGGTGCGAGGAAAAGAAACGCATCATCCGTGCCGCTTTGGACGACCGGCGTACTTCGTGGCGCCCGCGATGATTTGGAGATGAAAGCGACCTTCGGCACCAAGAGCAATATCGCCATCGCGACGGCCAGAATGCAAATCCAGCCGAATTGCGAATGGAAGCCGCCGAGCGCAATTTCGGGCGATATGTTGGCGCCGATCGCAATCAGAAGGGCAATGCGCATGGCATTGAGAAGCCAGATCACGCCCATCGCCACGGGAAAGAGCAAGATAGCGTTCGGGAAACGCAAGGATCGCCGGAAGATCCACAAGTAACCGGCGAGAAACATGGCGATGATGGCCATGCCCTCATATCCCGAACAGGGGCCCGAAATCTGAACCTTGAAATTTCCCACGCCGAGAATCCGGGCACTCGGATCGATGACGGCGTGCTCCTGAAACAGGCTCAAGATCCAATAGGAAAGATAGAGCGTCGCGTTTATCAGCGCCGTCCAGACATCCTCGGACATGAAGTAAGCCCAGCTGCGCTTGGGCAGCCATTCGAACGTCACGATGACGGCTGCAACAGCAGTCGCGATCACGATTTCCGAACGCCAGTTTTTCGGGAAGCGCCATACCGGGCGGGGAAACACGGATGCGAGAAGCGCGGTCAGCGTCCCGATGAGGATCAGCGTGCAGCCGATTGCCAAAGCCCTGCCGATCTCCGGAGTCAATCCGGCGACCGGCGAGTCGAGGAGCAGCACGGCGGCTAACGCAAGCGCGTTTCCGATACCGAAGAGTTTCGCCGAGCCGCCGTCGGGCGAGCCACGCGGGACGTCGAAAAACTCGGTTCGCCGTGGCCATACGACCAGCACGAAAACGATCGACGCGATGCAGATGCCCTTGGCGGCGACGAACGCCGCCGTCATCAGCGCGCCGCTCGCGACATCGAGCGACGCAAGAAGGCTCCGCGCCAATCCGAGCTCCGCCAAGCCCAAGACAGCGCAGCCGAGGATTTTCAGAAATGGCGCATGCGTGCTCGCCGCGCGGGGAACGCTGACGTCGCTACTGTGCATCGGATGCGGTATCTAGCTTAGCGGCGATTCAACCGCCGATAGACGAGCGCGCCAACAGTAACGACCAAGACGGCAGCTGAAAGCGCACCTGCGCCGTCGATTTCCGGAGCCGGCGAAGCGCCGCCGCCACTGTCTCCTCCGCCACCGAAGCAAACGCCGAAAATACAAAGCGCATAAGCGCTATTGGCCCACAACGTGGCCGTTAGGAACGAAATGGTTACTGCGAGTTTTCTCATCGCACTCTCCAAGCCAACGGTGCATCGCCCTATTCGGCCGGCGAGCCCAACATTCAGCTTAATGCGACATTATCGTCGTTCTCAACGTGTTGGTGAAAAATTGGTAAAGGGCGAACTCAAAATAGAGCGCAAGCGGGAGGGCGCCGACGTTGCGGAGACGTCCGATCGCATGGTCAATCGCCGAACAAATTTCTCGAACGCGGATTGATCCGTACGCAACGAATTCAGCGCGTGAACCGTTAAGCATGGGACTCATGTTTGCAGGGCTGCGTATGGACACCATTGGCCTTCCCGGAAGCGTTCTCGCTGATCTCTACATTCGTCTTCGAGACGAAATCGACGGCGGCGAGCGCAATCTCGATCCCAACCATAAACTCAGAGCTCCGATCGCGATGGCGATCCTGGCGGCGGCTGAAAATTTCGGCACCGACGCCTTTGGCATTGAAACCCAGGTCCGGCAGTCGCTCGGCCTCGCGGCGCATGCGGAACCGGCGGCGGCCTGATTCATCCGGCCAAGCCCCGGGAAAACCTGCTCAAGGCGCGGATCGGCAGGATCACGTTGGCGTGATCGTCGAGTTCGTGGCACGGCAGTCCAATGTTTTTAATGATCGTGGCCGCTAAGCCGTCCGTTCACCGCCGGACGAACGGAAATAATCGTGCGCTATCAACGTCGTGGCCGCCGATTGTCGATTGGAGCAATTGTGGCAACGCGCCGTTAAATGCTCAGTTGAGCCCATACAAATGCAGATTTTCGCGGAATTTCCTTGCGAAATGGACGTTGCGTCTCTAGGTACGTTCGGATCGAGTTTAGACCGAACGACTTAGCCTCGCTGCGAAAGCGCACCTGACTGACGACCTTCCAAAAAATCTCGAGTAATCTCGCCGTGCCGTTGGTGCGGTGTAAACGCATATCTTATTCAAGGAATTGATCCTCATGCATACGGGAACCGTGAAGTGGTTTAACAGCCAAAAAGGTTTCGGCTTCATTCAGCCAGAGAACGGCGGTCAGGACGTCTTCGTTCATATCAGCGCCGTTGAACGCGCTGGCATGCAGAGCCTGAATGAAGGCCAGAAGGTAACGTTCGACATCGTCGCAGACCGTCGTACCGGCAAGTCCGCCGCTGAAAATCTGCGCGCTGCTTAATTCGCACGCAACGATCTACAATGAAACCCGCGCCTGGTTCGCCAGCCGCGGGTTTTTCGTTTTAGGGATCTTGTCGCGACGTCATTTCATGTCGGTCGGTCGTATCGCGCGACACAACAAGCTGCCGCGCGGCTTGGTGCATGTTGATGACTGCGATGGACGAAGGAGCGCCGGCGCTGAAAACCGGGGCGGCTTTTATCCTCTGGAAGCGGGGGAGTTGAAGCCGCCAATTGTTTGCCTGCGATCGATTTCGCAAAAACACTGGTGAGCCCGGTTGGGATCGAACCAACGACCCTCCGTGAGCACGACGCGATGATTGCTCCGGAAGGTTAGGCGCTAATCTACGGAGCGCCGATAGGTGCAACTTGGCGTAGGAGGTGAGGGTCAACCGATATTTCGCCAGTGAAGGGACGACTATGGGACGCGATCATCAGCAGTGACACGGCCATGCCGGTCGCGAAGAGCGCGAGGGCGATACCGCAGTTTCGAGGATTGTCCAGATGAGTAAGGGCGGTCGCGATCAAGACACAAAGGCCGGTGACTAAAAGGCCAATCCATTTAACCCAGTTTACAGTCGAGTGGCTGATGATGATACGCTCTCGGCGTGACTCTAAAGCACTGTTTAGCGCGTCCACAATTTCCCGTTGCACGATTTTCTGAGTATCGTCAGTTGTATGAAATGTGAGCATCTTTTGCAGAGCCTCGCTGAGGTGGGCCGGAGGCCTCACAAGACTTGCGCGCCCTTGCTCCATTGCTGGCCACTCTTCGCTCACTGCATTGTCGATATGTTGGCCTATAAGCGCACGAACCCTTACGGCCTCGTCCTTCGGCAGGTTGTCGGTTAGCAACACGACTGTGCGAAGCGCGCTAGCTTCGGTGGAAACCGCGCGCTTCGCACGGTCCAGATCACCCCAGACTTGGGAAGCGGTGAAAACCACCAGAAGTCCAAAAACAATTCCGAGCGGCGATAGCATAGCCGGTTCGATGACTTTGCCTTTCAGCCCGAGTCGTGCTGGAACCCAGTAGGCCGCCGCAGCGATGACATATGTGGTGGCGAAGATGACCATAGCCATCCACGCCACTGGCAAGCGAAACAGCCAGTCAGTCATTTGAGAGCCCTTTGCTGACTAACGATTGCGAGGCTTGCGGTCACGTCCGTTCACTCGGGCCCACGCATGTAATGGCGATTCCGATATCCCACCTACAGGCGCCCGCTGATCCGATTTCGACGGGACGATCCTGCCTGTTACGTGCGAAGTCGTCACTCCGACTACGATTATCAGAAAGATCGCGAACCACAGCCAATTCCGAATGCTCCGCAGCAGATCACCCGCAGTCTGACAAGCTCGGAGGAGACTGGCTAGCTTCAGTAAACAATTGAACATCCGATTTCATAACGTGTCATCTTGCTGGCGACCTTCAGCGATAGCGAGCTGGAATCCGTGCGGCTGCGTCCACCAGTTATCGCAGGGTAGCACCCGCAAAGGATCATCACCTTGCCGACAACGAAGCTCGGAAGTTTGTTTGTTGTCCAGATAGTCACGCCTATTCCCGACGGCGGTATTTGCGGAGGCGAAACCGCGTTGGTCGACGGACATTCCCATGACGGACACGTGTGAGCCCAGTCAGATGGATTATCGCAAACCGGCTGCGATCGTCCGTTGACGCAAAGGCATTCGCAATTGGCAAAACCGACCGTTGGCGCCAGAAGCCCAGTCGCCAAAACGAGCAATGCGGATAGCCTCGGCATCGTGTCACCAGGGTCGTGGTCACGTCGGATTGATGGTTGACCACAGGACGGGATCGCACCCTGCCGATTTCACTTAACGCGGGGGGGGCGGCTAACACCCTGAAAGAAATGGTGAGCCCGGTTGGGATCGAACCAACGACCCTCTGATTAAAAGTTTCGAGTTTTGGCGTTTACCGGATTATCTGCGTTTGCCTGAAGTTGCCATAAGACCCAGCATTTCAATAACTTGCTGCTCTGGAGTTGCAGATAGCATCTTGCATTGCCTCGCGCATGTCGTTACTAGGTCGTTACTGGAGCGTAGCCATGGCGACGGCAAGAATAAACAAACGATCCGTAGACGCCGCCTTGGCGCAGACCAAGGACCGCTACCTGTGGGACGATCAATTGCGCGGCTTCGGGCTCAAAATCACGCCGACCGGCAATAAGATCTATCTCATTCAATACAATCTGCACGGCCGCAACGGGCGCACCCGCCGGGTCAAAGTCGGGCCGCACGGCGTGCTGACGGCCGAGCAGGCGCGCACCGAAGCCAAGAAACTCCTTGGCGATGTCGCGGCGCGCCGCGATCCAGCCGAGAGCCGCGCCAAGGCCAAGGCGCAGCGCACGCTTGGGAGTGCCGTTGCTCTTTTCCTCGACGAGTACGTCGATGCCAAGCTGAAGCCCAGTACCGCCGAGGAATATCGCCGCCTTATGCGTTTGCATTTGGCAGAGAGATTGCGGTCCAGGCCGCTCGGCGCGATCGCAAGGGCTGACATTGCGACCCTACACCTCAAGCTTCGCGATAAGCCCTATCAGGCCAACCGGCTATTGGCCGTGCTGTCCAAATTCTTCAATTGGGCCAAGATGCAGGATCTTCGATCCGATGCCTCCAACCCGTGTCGCCATATCAAGAAATATCGCGAGCGCAAGCGCGAACGCTTCCTGACGGAATGTGAACTCGGACGCCTCGGCCAAGCGCTCGTCAATGCCGAGACTGAAGGGCTCGCTTCGCCCTGGGTCATTGCCGCGATCTGGTTGCTTATTCTGACCGGCGCACGACACAGCGAAATTCGAAAACTGCTCTGGTCGGAGGTCGATCTGTCCCGCCGCAGGCTCCGCCTGCGTGAGAGCAAGACGAACGAGAAGACGATCTATTTGAGTGATGCCGCAGTCGAGATCTTGGCCTCGATCCCGCGGCTTGACGACAATCCGCATGTCATTTGTGGCGAGAAAATCGGCGCCTGCTTGGTGAACCTGCAAAAACCATGGCGCAGGATCCGCCAAATGGCGGACCTCGACGATGTGCGCATTCACGACCTGCGGCACAGCTTCGCCTCGTTCGCTGCGGCGCGCGGTCATTCACTGCAGGCGATAGGAGCTTTGTTGGGTCACGCACAAACGTCGACGACGGCGCGATACGCCCATTTAACCGAGAATGGCGTGGCTCGAACCAACGACGACGTTTGTGCGTTGATAGCGGCGCGGATGAAGCATTCTGGTTGACCCACGGGTGGCAAATGAGAGCCGAAATCGACACCTACGAGTTTCTTTGGTCGGTTTGGCGGTCCGAGCCGCGATGCAAGTTTGAACATTGGGGATGCTCAAACTGGCCGGCTTTTCATTGCAAATCACCATCGCTAGATGCAGCTCTCATAGCAAAAGCGTTTCTGGAGGATTATCCGCAGTTCTATGAAATATCGATCTCCTATTTGAATTGGCGATTGAAAAATGGTGTGAGCGCCGACGAAGAGCGGACCATCGACGACTGGATTCAAAAGCTCAGAAAAAGTAAAATTGAATTGCGCAAGGCGGACGGGAAGCGCGGGGTTATTAAAAGCGAAGCGTATCCATTCGAGCCTGATATCGCCCTTCGGGTGATGAAGGCATTTATTGAACTGGCTCCATATATCCCTCTCGCTCAAAAATTGGAGCATCGAAAACTTTCTGCTGGCGCGCAAGCCAATGCCCGAGACGCCGTTCCCAGAAAGCGAGAAATTGTGCGTCGATTCAATGATCTTCCCGACAAACGTTCTCTTAACGATGCGGCGGAGAGGATCAGAGCACTCGCGGACCGCGACCGCACATCGAAACTTTGGATAAAAAGTCGCCTTATGTCTCTTGGGGCCATCCGGAGAATTCTCGCTGAAGCGAGAGACGCGGGGACCATTGACGTCGAGTGGGAAAGCGCTGAGTCCACGCCGCAAGGCAAGAAAAAATTGCTGCACAGTTAGAACGAGCAATCAAAACGCGTGTGGTGTTCAACTTGATGCTTCAGACTCCTCTCCAGACGTGAGGAGAAGAGCATGTCCAACAAAGACAATTTGTCGACGATTGAAGCCGCTCGTTATCTCGGTTTGTCGATCAGCTTTCTAAACAAACTACGAAGCGGGGGCGGTGGTCCGCGTTATGCCAAAGTCGGCCGCCGCGTCATCTATCCGCGCATCGCTCTCGATCTGTGGCTCGCGTCGCGTGGGCGGCAATCAACGAGCGATGCTGGTTGTTTGCAGCCCTAGATTTTCATCTCTCAAATCCAGTCAACCAGGCGAGCGATCGGCTGGCACGCCGATTCCGTGAGATAGGGGAACAATGTCATGAACAGCGCCAACGAACCGTTGCCGGATGCGGCTGATCCTAGCAAAACGCCAACACCAGACTCTGACGTCGCTGACGCCAAAGCCGATGATGTCGTTCCTGCTGGGATTCAAGCGAAGATCGTCAATCAGTACGTCAAGGATCTCGCGTTCGATAATCCGAACACCCGTAAATTGCTTTCGGGCCCCGGTGACCCGCCCAACATCCAAGTCGAAGTCAACGTCCTTGCGCAACCTCTCGAGAATGATTTTTACGAGTCAGCGATCGATATCACGGCTACGGCAACGAACAACCTCGGCCACATCTACACTGTTGAAGTCGTCTACGCCGGACTGCTGAAGATCGACAGCATTCCGGAGCAGGCGCTAGAGCCATTTCTGCTGATTTCCGGCCCAACGATGCTCTTTCCGTTCTTGCGGCGTCTTGTTGCCGACATCACGCGCGAGGGCGGCTTCCCACCACTGCTTCTTGAGCCGATCGATTTCGGCGCGCTTTATATTCGCCGTCAGAAGCAGCGATCCCGCGACGCGCAAGATGAGATTGAGTGACCACACGCACTCCGATGACGCGCCATATCCTGCAAAAACGTACGTTGGGGATTTTCCATGAGCGAAGACACGCATGGGGTGTGCAATAACGCGCTATCGATAACAGGCCGTCGCCTCGAGTTGACTCGGTTCAAGGAAATGGCATGGAAAAACGCTAAATCCCCCGACGTTAATGGTGGCTTCATTCGCATGCGTACCTCGCCGGTTCATTCTTCGAGAAACGAGCGAAGTTTGGATTTACAGCTCCTGGCGGCGAACGCCCACAATGTTATGCTTTTCGAAACCGCCGATGAACTCATCTACTGGTTTGCCACCGCGGCTGGACCGCCAATCGCGACGCTCGTCGCCGCCAGCGCGGAGTATGCAGCGCTATATTTCGATCTGATGTTCCAATTACGAAACAGCAAGCGGAACGGCAGAGTCAAAATCAAGTCTGGCGTTGTCATTTTTGAAAAATGGTTTGCGACTGCATCGCGCGCCTGAGTGCGAGCCACAGTCGAGCCCGCGATTTAACAGCATTTGCCGCCGTCATTAAGCTCGTAAACATTGCACCGCTTCGCTCGAACCATGTTTCATCCATCACTCTCTTATGTTTCCGCTCCCTGTGGTGCGGGAAAAACCTTCGCCGTGATTGATCATATCCGGCGCAACCGCAGTCAGCAGAACTTTCTTTATATAGCTCCTTCGATTGCTCTCCTCGAAGAATTTCAGTCGATTCTTGCCGCGCGAGACATTCCCTCTCGCATTATCACATCGAAGTCTCATGCTTCGCATGTGCTCGGCACCGTGATGAGGCATCTCGATGCGCCCGTTGATTGCGGAGATGTCTTAGGAATTACTTGGAACGCGTATATCGGCTTGCCGTTTCGACATCAGTATAAGCAGCGCGAAATCTTCATCGACGAGGTCCCCCAAGTCGATCGCTTTTACTCTTGGAAACTGCCTCGGAATGCCGACTTCCTATTGCAATCGATTTCATTCATGCCGGAACCGTCGCGGCCGGCGCTGGCTCGTGTCGTTGCAAGCGACATCGGCAAACTTCGCTACAAATTGGAGCAGGAACGCGACGACGTCGACGAACTGTTTCGTCCTTTTTATTGGGATTTGTTATCGCCTTACCGGGATGTCTTTGTGAACGTCGATGCTTGGTCTCAAGTGATTGGCGACAAGTCGCGAACCCGGGAGCACGAGCTCTATTTCGTCTCGATGCTGAAGCCTAACGCCTTCCACGACGCGGTCCTCGTGGGTGCCAATGTAGAGGAAAGCCTTCTCTTTCATTGGTTGAAGCGACAGCACAACTGCACTTTCAATCGGCGCGAGGACTTGGCCAGACGCCTCCGATCTGCGTCGCATGAATTCGGGCCCCGCTTGCGGCTTTCATATTTTCTGACCAAGAACCGCGCCAGCAAATATCTCTATAGTCAAGCCTACGCGAACAGTACGCTGGTGGACCAAATGGATTCTTTGGCAGGTGAAACTTTTGGCGATGCCCCTTTTCTCTGCGTCAAAAACAATGATCGTGTATCGATTTTGGAAAGCCGGCCGAACGCCACCTTCATCCCGGTCGTCTCACACGGATTGAACGCCTACTCAGATTTCTCGAAGATATATTTCTCCCCGGCCCTTAATCGCTCACCGCGTCACTACGGCATACTGAACGCGCTAGGCTTGGAATCGGATTGCATCCACAGCGCGACGGCTTGCGAGATTGCCTATCAGGCAATTATGCGAACATCGCTTCGCAATCCTCATTCGCTGGAAGAGGTCCATGCCATTGTGCCGGATCAGTTTACGGCATTTTGGCTGCAGCAGAAGATCGGTGCCAAATCAGTCGAGCAACTCGGCGCACTCAAACCCCGCCCGATCCTGCCGCTGTCTCCAACCGAAAAATCGCGGCGCCAAACGGCCAAAAAAGCCCGTCACGTCGCGCTCAATTGCCCGGAAAACATACCGAGATCATATTTAAAGGAAATCGGTATGAATATCGGTACAGAACCGAATGATACGGCATCTGAGGTCGGCAATCCGGTGATGTGTGATGTGACCTTTCATGCCTCCGTTTTCGACAATAATGCCCAGCAGCATAAAATACGTACCTACACCGTGCCTGACTTTATTTCTTTTCTGCGCACGCAATCTCGCGCCGTTTTGCTCACTAAGGAGGAGTCACTATTATTCAATGCGACAACGTTCGCGCCGCCCGAGGGAGCCCAAGGGTTCCGACGCAAAGATCACTTTGCAAAAACGAGTTTTTTAATCCTGGATTTTGATGGGGGCGAACTCTCGCCCGAGGCGTTTGCAAGTTTGTTTTGGATCAATGCGGCCCCCGATGAGAGGCTGAGCTTCGCAATTTTCAATACCTTTTCGCGTTGCGAGGAAGATCCGAACCGCTTCCGGGTAATAGTCTTCTATAAGCGTGCCGCCGTCAGTATCGCACAACACGAAGCCATCTTCGACGAAATCACTTGTCGCATTGCGGCCTTCGGCACCGCATCTGGCCTGGATAATATTTGCCGATCGGGTGTTCAGTCGTTTTATCTGCCCGGCACAAACCGCAATCATCCCCATTCAACTTTCTTCCGATGCTACGGCTGCAAGCAGCGAGATCTCGCACGCTACGCCATCGATCCAGCAGATTACCCGACCACCGCGTTTTCTTCGGAAAGAGAAGGGAGTGAAATGCCTTTGAGGCCGACAAACATTCCTCAATCGAAAATCGATGAGATTACAGAACGCCTTCGAGCAATGTCAGAGGGTCGTCATACGGAGGCCTTCAAAGTGGGCTATCGCCTCGCAACTTTGGGACTTCACGAAGCAGAGGTTGATCAAGTTCTTCGGCAGGTCGTTGGCCCCCAGCCCCACATGCAGCGGAAGGTTCCCTACATTCTTCGATCACTGCGAAAATACGGGCGGTTATGAGAGATTGGGACATTGAGGATCCGAGGCGCGGACCCTATCGCACACTTTCTCTTCCAATAATTGATCGGATGAAGACTTTGTTCCGCGGCCCTTAACGACTCCCACCCCAATATCGGCTTTATCCTCCGTGGTTCTCCTTTCCGTCACTGGACGACTTGTCGGGCTAATGTGCAAGGCCCGATCGGGCATCAACCTTCCCCGGTTGGCGCCATCTTTCTTCGACGAAGGCCGAGTTGACTGGAACTTCGAACAACGGTGTGGGGAAATCTCAGCAACTCATCACCGATGAGGCAAGGTGTGGAATAGGTGTCGCGCGGAACGCGCTTTCCCAGCTTGGTGAGGAGCGGCTCTCCGGGATTTTAATTGCGTCGTCAGCCGTGCTGGCTTCGACGACTTCGAAACCCGCTTTTAGCAGGTCCTCGGCAAGCTCATTCGGATCAAGAATTCGTCTTCGACCACGAGAATACACATCGCGCGCGTCCAATCTTTCGAGGTGCAACGCGCAAAATTCGGCCGAGTTTCTTCAAGACATGCGACAAGAAATTTCTGAGATCAACTTTAACGGTCTGCTTGATCGAACTCTCGACAGATGTTTCCGAGCAAGACTTCTCGTGCCGCATCTGCGCTGATTGCCTCCATTGATCGATGTGCGCCATGCTGATCCATTCAGGCGGCAATGTAGGCCAGTCCCACTGCGCACGCCGCGCAAACGGCAAGCACGATTGCGATATTCCACTTTTTACGGATCAAGAGCACGGTGGCCAGGAACGTGAACGCCACCACCGGCACATCGATAGAGGAAAATGTCGGCATCCAAAGCGACGCTCTCCCGAGCGAAACCTCTGATCCTTCGCGAAAGAACACGTGAAGGGCGAACCAGATAGCAAGATTCAAGATCACCCCGACGACAGCGGCCATAACGGCAGTTAGCGCATTCCTCAATCTGGGTTGGGCGATGATCCAATCAATGTAGGGCGCTCCGACAAATATCCAGAGGAAGCCTGGTGCAAACGTTGCCCACAGCGCAATCGCTGCCCCCACTAAACCACATGCCACAGGATAGTTGCTGATATTTCGATATGCCGCGACGTAGCCGACGAACTCGGTGACGAGGATCAACGGGCCAGGAGTTGTTTCTGCCAAGCCCAGGCCATCGAGCATCGTTCCCGCGTCTAACCAGTGGTAATGAGCTACAACATCCTGGGCCATGTATGCCAAGACGGCATAGGCCCGGCCGAAGGTGACTAAGGCAAGCTTCGAAAAAAAACAGCCCGAGTTGAGATAAAATGTGCTGAGGGCCGAAGTGAGCGGCGAGTGCGATCAGCGGCATCCACCACATTAGCAGCCAGGAGAAAACAGTCGTCAATGTCGTCTGCACGGTGTGCCGTGCGGGAAATTCGATGGGCTCGGGATTTTGATTGGAAGCACGAAGTGCGACAAACCATGGCGGCGATTAGAACAACGAGAGGAAAAGGAACAGAAATGAAGAAGATGGCGGCGAACGAGGCCGCCGCAACCAGCCAATACTCTGCGCCCTTTAAGGCCCGACGCGCGATTCTCAGTAGCGCCTCGACCATTATGACAATGACGGCCGATTTGATGCCGAGAAAGAGCGCGCTGATGACAGGAACGTTGCCGAAAGCAGCATAAATTGCCGCCAATGCCAGAACGACCATAGCGCCAGGAAAAACAAACAAGAGCCCCGCTGCCAGACCACCACGCGTGCCATGGAATTTCCAACCACATACGTTGCAAGCTGCATAGCTTCGGGTCCAGGAAGAAGCATACAGAAGCTCAACGCGCTTAAAAAAACGCGCCTCGTCGATCCACTCTTTTTTCTTCGACGAGAACACGATGCATCAAGGCGATCTGAGCGGTGGGAACCCCCAAAGTTCAAGATGCCAATGCTCGCCCAGACGGGCAGCGCCTGCCTAAAGGTCGGCGTCGATATTCTCAGATTTGCTTGAGATTGCTTAGAGAGTTCGGCCACAGATTGCCCTCCGTAAAAAACGGTCGAGGGCGATGCTTGGCCGATAAGCCTGATGAACGCTGGGGGATCGCGAGCCCCCAGAAAGCCTGCAAGGCTTACTCAAATCCGCGCGCCATTACAATTAATTGCAAAGTTCTCTGTGCAGTTTTTTCGATCTTCACCATGCACAGGCTGGCGCTGGTTCGTTAGAACGCCCGTTCTCGGCGGAACGTCTTTTTCTCCGTGCCCGCCTGATGCCACTAAATGTGGCTCGCGCTAAGCCATCGCATGACTTCCTCCGCATTTTTATCTGGTGGGAAGACAGGATAGAAAACGTGGCGAATTTTGCCATCGGCAATGATCATTGTTAGTCGCTTTAGCAACCGAGTGCCTTCGACCTCGAACGTTGGAAGGCGAAGTGTATCCGTCAGCGTAAAGTTTGCGTCTGATAGCAATGGAAACGGCAAATGAAGTCGAGTGGCGGCCTCAAGCTTGTAATTTGTTTCCTGTGACGACAATCCGAACAGGTGGCTGACGCCGAGTGCTCGTAGCTCGGCGAGGTGGTCACGAAAAGCGCACGACTGCGGCGAGCATCCTCTTGCGCCAGGGATCATGTCCCAGCCCTCAGGGAGGGGCACGCCAGGACGGCCTGTCATCGGGTAAACGTAGACGACCGTCACGCCTATCAATTTCGCAAGATCGATATTTGCACCGCTGGTCGCTGTGAGCGGGATGCTTGGCAAGTTGAGTCCCATCAAGTGCGCGGCAGCGCCATCGTCTTTGGGAATCGGCAAGCGAGAAAAATCAACGTCGGAGAAATTTTGGGCGGCCATAGCGATCCGTTTTTCAATCGAGGCACGATACACACATCTTGGCTGGTCGAGCGGATTCAAAATAATGTGAGTCGGTCCCTCCAACGGACGTTCTACGAACTCCACGGCACCTTTCTGGAACGAGAGGTGCTTTTTTTGCGCTTGCGAAGCTTGAACACGCTGCACGGCGCACCTCTTGGCTGGCCGAGCGAATTCTGCAATAACGTGCGTCGTAGACGATCCCTGTCCCAAAGGACGCTCTACGGACTCCAGGGGCACCTTTCGGCAACGGAAGGTGCCTTTTTCTTTGCCAACTCGAACTGAAAACGCGATTGCTGCTGAGCAGCATGAAAACGTATCGTATCCCGACATATTATCGCGATAGAATAATCAGGAGCATACCTTAAATCGCGCCCCTGTCGCGGCGTGCTTCTATTGTGCGGTTACCAGATTACGGACCCTGTGATGCCCAGCGTAACTCTTACCGATAGCAAGGAGAGTCTCCAACTTCGGCGTGAAGTCCTCACGACTATTCGAATTCAAAATCCGAATTTCCCGCGAAGCGAAGACTTCATCAAATTTATCGGCGATACCATTTCTGCGTTCTTACGGGCAGGAGTAAGCGAAAGCGAGCTGACGCGCATGACGCTTGTGATTGCTCAGAAGTTCATCGTCCAACATTGCGAAATGGACGTGAAAGATTTGCAAAGAGGATCGCTTCAATAAAGGCCACCTCACCCTGCAGGGAAGTGGCCGTCCTCCTTGGCTACCGCGACGATACGTTGTCGCAACGTAGTTTTAGGTCATCTATAGTCAGCGTGCAAATTAAAACAACGGCAAGGGTGCCATCGCTTACTGACGCACGCAAAGGTCCGCGCAAACTGCTTTGGTCCCGCTATCCACTCGTCACTTCGAGACTAAGGGATTAAATCCTGGCGTGAGCTTCGAACGCGGCTTGCAGCGCGCTCTCAATAGAGTCCCGCGTGAAAGGTTTCGATATCCACGGATACGACTTGGATAAAGTTATCGGAGCATTCTTGCCGTAGCCTGTCGCAAATACAAAAGGTATGTGGCGTGCCCTCAGGGTATCGACAACAGGGCCCACGGAAACATTGTCCCCCAAATTCACATCGAGCACGGCGCAGTCAATTTGCTCGCTAGTTGCAAGTTGAAGCGCCGAACTTAAAGTAGTCGCGGGCCCAACGACTTGCGCGCCTAAATCTAAAAGTATCTGTTCCATATCCATCGCGATCAGAAGCTCGTCATCGACAACAAGCACGCGACGCGAAACAATCTCGTTCAAAGGACGCCTCACACTACTCCTGAACGATCATCATAACCTACAAGTGCGTTATCGTCTCACAGAAACTCAGGAGCTTTAGGTGCGCCGTGGCGCAAAGTCCCTCCCAGCGCCCCAACATCACAAAGCTGTATGGTTTTGGCCTAATTCTGTGTTGCCCCTCGACCCTTCGAGACGGCAGGTGTTGTCATGCTCTGCCACGATTTGGCGGGCATCTTTTTATTTCAAATGTGAAGGTTCGCTCGCACCCATCAGCGGACGCAGTTCCTTGGCGGTTATCGGACGGTCCGAGAGAGCAAGAGTGGCCACCCCTATCCTGACCGCTTTATCAAAAACACGAAGGGGCTTCCCTGCAAGATCGAATTCGATGGCTTGGTCGCAGGCGTAATTTACAACAACGCTTTGAGGGCGTCCGAAGGCGGGCAGAGACGACGAACCCCATGTTCGAAGTCGCGTGTCTAAGCCGTCGAGTGCCTGCTGCACGTAGGTGACGGGTGCAGAGCCCTCGGAAAGATCGAGCCGCAAAATCCGCTCCACCCCGATCATGGCGGCCATCCAGATCGGCTCGGGTATCGAACGCTCGCAGACGATGATCGCGTGCGGTTTAAAGGCGTCTCGATAACGTTGCTCTTGCCGCTGGACTTGAGCCTGTCGTGTCGCGAGGATAGCGGCAGTCACCACTTGAGGTTCTAAGGACAGGGCATCGGGAAGACGGGTTAGAAGGAAACCCGCGCGAGAGAAGTCTCCCACGCATACTTCATTCAGTCTCCTAAGCCCCTTTGCGATGTTCTTGAACCCGCATCGCCCGACCAGTTCGACACGGCTGATGCGAAGTGCGTGCAAGCGAGTGTTGATCAGGGATGAAATCGCTGTTTCGCAGAGCGTAGACATGGAAGCTCCGTTTTAGTTGCTCAGAGAGCCGCATCGCCTTGATGGCTTCCACCTTGCCTGAACGGATGGCAGGTTGGCCGACGCAAATGCGTCATTCTTGATGCTCCCAATATTATGGAATCGCGATCCCGAATTGCAATGACGTATCCCTGAGAAGGGCGCCAACTTTTGCTCATTCAGGCGCGCATAGAAAGGAACACGCTCTTGTTCTAAGGAGGTCGTGATGGCAGAACCAGCAGCGGCCATCGCGGACGTCTGCAAGACGTAACTTCAATGTGGTGATGGGGATGGCGGGGTCTAGGCCGCCCGAGTAGTCCATCACGCCGTGGTCATCCAGGTAGAAGGAACTGCTGATGCCCTTCATGTTGACCTGGATGCGGTCACCCCAATGGTAGGTGAAGCGCCGCTCCTCGCCGTTCCGCATGACGCAGAA
>Ga0256905_1000030_pt1 | contig 22133 bp, 21 predicted proteins | sample MC6MC0743MT_FD_190204 | JGI IMG/M metagenome (GOLD analysis project Ga0256905, IMG submission 190204) | Metatranscriptome of enriched soil aggregate microbial communities from Iowa State University, Ames, United States - MC6-MC0743-MT... | ecosystem: Environmental > Terrestrial > Soil >...
ATCTGCACGGAGCCGGACGCGATCATGCCGACAAGTGGCTTGGAGTTGCGCGCTCGGCCGTCGGCCGCCTTGAGACGATCGATCTTCTGAAGCATTTCTTCCCGCCGACCGACGAGGGCGTGATGTTCAGATCGCCGATTCCACCCAAGCGCGCGGCCGCCAAGCGTGGTGCCCGTGGCGGTGGGGTGAAATAGCCGCTGGCCGTTTCGAGCCGCGGTGGCGAAGACCGATCAACCATCTCCGAATAAGCGGGCAACCGTCCGGGTCTCTCTGCGTTTTGCATTGAGTAATCGCGGAGGATGTCATGGGACGCAGGCGCGTCGACACCGGTTTGAGCACTGTCATGATGGCGGCCCTGATGATCGTGGCTGCCTTTCTGACCGGGCTGCCCTCGGCACGCGCCGAGACGCAGGCTCCGAGCCTCGCGCTCCTCGACGTCCGGTTCCTGAACGACAACAAAGGGTATGAGCCGACGACAGACGCCGAACGCCACCGGCTGGAGGCGATGGCAAAGCAGTTTGCGTCCGCCGTGTCCCGTTCCGGCAAGTACGAGATGAAGCCGGTGACGGATGCCGTTCGCGCCGAGGTTGCCAGTGGCCAGCCGATCGGCAGTTGCGGCGGCTGCGAGGCGTCTTACGGCAAGGAACTCAAGGTCGATCGCGTCGCCTGGTTGACGGTTCAGAAGGTGTCGAACCTCATTCTGAACATGAACTTGTATGTGGCCGACCCGGCAACCGACAAGCTGACGTTTCTGAAGAGCGTCGACATTCGCGGCAACACGGATGAATCGTGGTCGCGCAGCCTCAAATACCTGCTCGACAATTACTTCCTGGCGCCAAGCTCGAAAGCCGATCAGAAAACCAGCGGTTAGCCGACGAGCCGCGCATATCCTTCCGCAACGGTCTCATCCAGAAGCCGCTTGTATTCGGCGTACTGGCGATCTTTGGGCGTGAGTTCTCCGAATGTGTCGTTATCGAAGGTCTCGCGCTGGGCGTACAGGATGGCGGTCGAGACGGGGATCAAGCTCGCCCGCTGCTTGTTGATCGTGGTGATGATGCCCCGCATCTCGCCGGCGCGATCGATCTGCGAGACGACGATCATGCGCATCGCGCCCTTCGTCAGCGACACCAAGTGGATGAAACTCGATGACGGCGGAATGTAGAGCCGCCCCCGATGCGCGTAGGGCGCGTCCGGCCGGTCGCGTTCCTGGAACAATAGGCTCGGCCACTCTGCGTCCCAGCTGATGTCGGTACGGTAGGCGACGACGGTATCGGGAAGCGCAAACGATCGGCGGATCGTCAGGTAGCTGCCGATGTAGTGATCCACGGCAACGCGCGCATAGGCGCCCATGTAGACCGGCGCGATGCCGCCCTCACGCCCAATCGCCGGCATCTGGCCGCTTTCGACGGCGACCGACTCTCCGTGCCAGGCATCCCGCAGCCCATGAAAGTCGAGGCCGAGCACCATGCAGACGTCGAATAACGTCTGGTCGCGGACAGAGCGCCCGCCCAACAGGTTCTGGATCGTCTTTTCATGGCAGTCGGCGGTATCGGCCAGCTCCGCCTGGGTCAGCTTTTTCTCGACCATCGCCGTCTTGATGCGGTCGAGCGCTTCGGCGCGCGTGGTGACGGGTAGGGGAATGGGCTGTTTTTTCATCGGCCACGCGAGTTGGCTGAAGGGATTTAAGCTGTTGCGTGAAAATACCGATTTTTATCCCTCGATGGCAATCGGAATCCGGACTCAAATCGGGCCTTCCGCCACCTGCCGCTCGTTCACCGCTGAGGGGCTGATGTTTCTTCACCGCTCACAGCATCTTCGTTTCACTGAACGCACCGCTGGGGTGCTTCAAACGAAATCAGGAGATGGGCACCGTGTCGGAGACATTGATTTTGAAAATTGCGGCGACGGCCTCGATGGCGGCGCTGGTGGCGCTTGGCATTCTGGCCCTTCAGGCGGGGCAGGCGTCGGCGCGTGAGTTCGACTGCGGGCGAGCCAAAACCGCTTCCGAACGGATGATCTGCCGGAGCGATGTGCTCGGCGCGCTCGATGAGAGAATGAGCGGCCTCTACGATGAGCTGATGCAGTCCTACCACCGCAAAAGCCAGCGTGACCGGCTGAAGCGCTATCAGCGGCAGTTCCTCGCCGCCCGCGACGACTGTGCGCGCGATGTTGCCTGCATCAAGGGAGCATATCTGGACCAGATCAGCGTCTTGGAAGCGCAACTCGATCCCGTCGCCGACCGCTGACGGGTTACGTCACTTCAGGACTTCGAGCCGGACGTCGGCCAATCCGACATTCATCATCCCGAGACTACGGGCGGCGCCTTCGGAAAGGTCGATGACACGTCCGCGCTTGAAGGGTCCGCGATCGTTGATACGGACGACGACGCTGTCGCCCGTATCGACCCGTGTAACCTTTACGCGTGTTCCGAATGGAAGCGTCCGGTGCGCGGCGGTCATGCCCGAGGGGTCGAAACGCTCGCCTGTCGCCGTCAGCTCGCCGCTTCCGTAATAGGAAGCAAGCCCGGTCAGCGAGGGTTTCTTGTTTTCGGAAGGAATGGGGCCGTGCAGGCCATAGGGCTGTGGTATCTCCGCCGAGGCGCTGGACACCGTATCCTTCGGCCGACGGGGTACGGTCATGGTCAGCGTGACCGTCGGCTTCCACGATGCGGTGTTCGAAGGCTTGGCCTTCGGATGGCGCTGCGTCTTGACCGTCCAAACGCCCATCTTGAGGGCCCGACCGGCGGATACCGCGAGCCCGTCCGCCAGTCCCTCGGCCCAGAGCGGGCCGCTGGCGGCTATGGCGGCTAGATTGACGGCAAGCACAAAACCAACGCGACAGCTTCGATGCACGCAAATTCCCCCCGGAACCATGCCGAATCCAGCTGACTATGCCGATTCGCGAGGCGAAAAAACGTCAAGAGGCGCCCGTCCCCAGGCGCCTCCTGTTATGACGAATTTGTCAAAAGACCTTAGCTGCGGCCAAGGATTTCCAACGAGACCGGGGCAACGCCCGCGCCCGTCATCGCGATCACCTGGGCGGCGCCGCGCGACAGGTCGATAATGCGGCCACCGATGAACGGTCCACGATCGTTGATCGTGACGACGACCGAACGTCCGTTGCTGCGGTTGGTGACGCGCACGCGGGTGCCGAACGGCAGGCTGCGATGGGCGGCGGTCATGGCGCTCGGATTGAAACGTGCGCCCGAGGCCGTCATCTGGCCCTGCCAGTAGTAGGAAGCCATGCCGCTGGAGGCGCCGCGCGAAGCGACGCGGGTGGCGCGATGGCGAACCGGCGCTTTAGCATAGTGGCGGCGCGTGTGACGCTGAGCGTAACGTGCCTTCTTCGTGTGACGAGCAGCATGGCGCGACGACGTATGCCGGACATGCGAGCTGTAGTGGACGCGAGACTTCACGGCCTTGTGAGAGGCGGAAGCGCCGCAAACGTAAGCCGCGCCGTGGCAGCGCCATGATGCTGCGTCGGCCGGAACTGCGCTGGCCGCCATGCTTGCTACGCCGAACGCGGCGACAGCGATAAACGAACGCATAGTGCACTCCTTCGTTGGGAGCAGCAGCGTTACTGGGTCGAATTGAGCAATTTCCCCCGCCCGCGCCGCCCGAAGGTCGGGCGCAGAACAACCGCCGCGTGGCGGCACTTTCATTAATGTTGGGAGAAGTGACTCACTTGGGATCTAGCCCTCTGAATGACCCGTAATCGAACCCCAGAACCCGGTCCGTACTGCTACCCGTGAAACTGGGGTTATCCCCCCGTCCTGGCGGCGCACAACCAGCATTTGAGTTCCTTGAGGTCAACCCGTTGCTGCTAACACATTTTAACCATATTATTTAGACTTTTGAAAAATAAAGATTTTTAATGGTGCAGCTTTGAGTTGCGTGACGTCCGGTCGCAGAACAGAGCGAGACTTTCCGTTAACTGAAAGTCCGCCCAGGGATGCGACGACTATCCGATGCAAATCAATTCACTACCGCACTGCGGTCGTTTTTTGAGAGGCGAGCCCGCTCCGAAGAAGCGTCTGTGATCTGAAAATCAGAGCCAGCCCTTTCGACGGAAGTAGACGAACGGCACCAAACCCGAAACGAACATCAGGCACAGCGCCAGCGGATAGCCCCACGGAACGTCGAGTTCCGGCATGAACTTGAAGTTCATTCCGTAGATCGAAGCGACGAGCGTCGGCGGCATCAGCATCACGGCCATGACCGAGAACAGCTTGATGATTTGGTTTTGCTCGGTCGAGATCATCCCGAGCGTCGCATCCAGCAGGAAGCTCGTGCGTGACGACAGAAAGCGCAGGCTTTCCATCAGCGATGTGATGTCGTGGTTGGCGGACTCGATCCGCACCATGATCCGTTTGTCGTCTTTGCGTTCGCGCACGGCATTCGCGAAGTAGAGGAGGAGGCGGTGCAGCGACATGGCGCTTTCCTGAGCGCGCGCTGTGATATCGCCCTCCTTTCCGACCGTCTTTAGCAACACGTCCAGGCGGCGATCGCGGCTGTTGTGCTCTCCGTTCTGCCCGAAGACGACGGGAGCGATGCGCTCGACCTGATCCTGGACTCGCTCGATCAGGTCGGCTTCCCGCTCGACCAGCATTTCGATCAGCCCGACCATGACGCCCGCGCCGCTTGTGCAGGCAGGATCGCCCTTCGTCGCGCGGGTAACGTACAAGGGGAAGGCGCGAGGTTCGGCATAGCGCACGGTGACGAGCCGGGAGCCGGCCAGAATAAAGGTGATGACGGACGTCATCGGGACGTCGCGCGAACTGTTGTGCACGATGACGCCGGTCATGTAATAGGCGCCGTTTTCCGTATAGAAGCGGTTCGACGCCTCGATCTCGCGCATTTCCGAGCGCGTCGGCACTTCGATGCCGAGCGCGTGCTCGATGGTTTTGTCCTCGTCTTCGGCAGGGTTAAGAACGTCGATCCACACCGCGCCGCTGGTAAGATTACCAACCTCGGTGCGCGGAACCAGTTTGCCGCCGATGGCATCGTAGACAGTGATCATAGGCGTACCTCAGGAGAAGGGTCGAGGACGAGGCTTGCCAAAGGGGTGCTCCGGGCTCCCTTGGCGGAGGTGATCGGTGCCGGATGGCGTGACCATTTTCATGGCGGCCGGGACAACGCAAGCTGCTATGTTGGGTCGCGTCGATTTGAATGCGCGCCTCGTTCAGCAGATGGCCGCGCAGCAACAGATCCGAGGAATGACATGATAGAAAAACATTCGGCCGCGTTTTTATTTGCGGCGGCCTGCGCCGTTGTCACAAACGTGCAACCGGCCTCGGCTAGAATTAAATGTTCGAATGGATATCAGGTCGTCGATGGCTCACCGCTGGCGACGCCTTATTGCCAGGACGAACTCGTCGCCATAGTCGCCCGGCAATACGGATTTAACGCATCGGCAAATGCGATCCGCAACAATCCAAACTACAAGCGTCGCATATGCCGTTTTGTCGGCCAGGACATTCGCATCAAGGACGCATGCGAATTGGTGAACCCGACCGGGCGTGGCCGCTTCTGAAGATACAGGCCCGATGCGCGCAAAAAATAAGTGACGCTCGCGCGGGCGAACGTCACTTTTCGTAATCTGGATTGTCGGGCGAAACTTCAGCCGAGGTCAGGCGTGACTTCGCCGACGTCCTTGGCCCGGCGCACGCTGCCGTCGAACTGCGCGCCTTCGTCGATCGACAGCGTCTGCTTGACGATATCGCCTTCGACACGCGACGTTGCATTCAAATTGACCGACGAGCCTTTAAGGGCGCCGCTGACCTCGCCTTGAATGATGATCGTGCGTGCCGTGATCGTTCCGACCACGCTGCCGGTATCGCCAACCGTCACGGATTCCCCGTGCACGTCGCCCTGAATATGCCCGGCAATGAGAAGCGAGCCCTTCGTCTTGATGACGAGCTGTTGGCCCGCAATGGTGATGTCCTGCCCGAGGACGGAGGTCGGTGCGTCCATTGTCGCCCCGGTCGAAAGGTGCGTTGTTGAGCCGAAAAGCGGCGGCGCAGGCGCCTTGATCGGCGTGATCTGCTGCTGGTGCTGCTGCGGTGCAATGCTTTTGATTGGTTCCACGTTACGGGTGTCAGGCGTCGATACGCGGTTGAACATCTACTCTACCCCCAAAATGACTTGTGATTGTCGCCAGTCCCGCAGCGGACCTTAGACCACCTCACTTTGGGCACATTATGTCCAGCCTGAAAACTTCTCCAGAATTTTTCAACAAGAATGGGCGCTGGAATCGCCCGCAGAAACCCGGCGGCCGATGCCGGCCGGGCTCATTGATTTGCGGCGTTTACCGTGGCTCCCAGAGATCGACGAACGGCGCCACAATGTGTTTGCCATGGCGGCCCCGGTAGACGTGAACGAATGGAGCATCGACAACCGTACGCCGGCCGCTTTCGACGTGCGCGAACGGCGCATCGACGACATGGTCGCGATGATACCGCCGGTAGTGACGGCGATGGCGCCGGTCATAACGGTCGTCGTCACGAACTTTGACCAGATTGGATGAGGAGGGAATGGCCGTCGCCGCAGAGACGCCGGGTGCGGCGCTCGCCGCTGAAATCGCTGCCGCAGTAACAAGTGCCGAGGACGCGAGTGCAATCACGATCGCAGGACGGAAAAACGCCGTCATCAGATGATATCTCCACTGACTTTTATATGGCCCTGAAACTAAGCAGCGAATTCCAGGTCCGCAACCGCCCGCTGCGTCAAACGGCGACTCGTGCGACACTTCTATCCGTCTTGAGGCGAGGAGCGCCGCTCGCCTGCAATGGTTTACGTGTGCCCGGAATTCAGGCGGCTCATTTTGATTTAATTGTTTTTTATTGCGGGAGACGCTCATGGGAATGCGGTGCGTATTGCGATTTGCGTTGCTTGCATCGTTAGCGTCGCTGCCTCTGAAGGCGTCCGCCGAAGAGACCTGCCCGAGGGCGGGAACGCTCGGCGTCTCACGCACCGTCGAGATCGACACGACCGGCGGTCCCGGCTTCGGCATGGAGCATTACAAGGCTTACGACTTTCTGCAGGACAAGGAAGTCGTGCTGACCTTCGACGACGGGCCGCAAAAATACGCCACCGAATCCGTGCTCAAGGCCCTCGCGGACGAATGCGTAAAAGCGACATTCTTCTCGATCGGCAAAATGGCGCTCGGCTATCCCGCGATCATCCGCGATGTTGCGAAGGCCGGTCACACCGTCGGAACGCACACATGGAGCCATAAGGCCATCGGTAAACTGAAGACGTTCGAAGAGGGCAAGGATGAAATCGAACGCGGCGTCAGCGCCGTCCATCGTGCCGTCGGCGCACCGATCGCCCCGTTCTTCCGCTTTCCGACGCTCGTCGATACGAAGGAAGCCGTCGCCTATCTCGGCAAGCGCAACATCGCGATGTTCTCGACCGATATCGACAGCGTCGATTACCGGCATCAGACGGTAGACCACCTCGTCAAATCGCTCATGGCGAAACTCGACAAGCGTGGCAAAGGCATCCTCTTGATGCATGACATTCACAAGAGAACGGCGCAGGCGCTGCCGATCATCCTCGCGCAGCTGAAAGCCAAGGGTTACAAAATCGTCCACATGACGGCCAAGGCACCGGTCGTCACGCTCGCCGAATACGACCAGGCCATCGAGAAAGAAACGAAAGGCTTGCCTGAGGTCGGAGCCGAGCGGCCGATGTCGAGTATCGTCAAAACGGTTGGAGGAACAGCGCCCGAGAACGAGGCGCCTTCGTCATCACCCACTGACGCCGAGAGCGAGCCGGAAGGTCTGCCGCCGCCGCTTGACGCCCATCCTTCGTCGTCCGCCGCGACGGAAATTGGCGAGCCATCGTCTCACGAGGCGCACACCGATGCGGCGACGAACGCGGCGCAGCCATCCACGGTGCCGGCCCCGGGAGCTGCGGACAGTTCTGCGTCAAGCGCGATTGAATCGAGCGGCTCCGCGACGGTGGCAACGGGAACGGCGACGCATTCGCCAGTTGCGACCGTTGCTGCGGACCACACGGCAAAATCGGCCGCTGCGGCCGTGCCCGCGGCGCCTCCGGCGACAACACCGCAAAAGCCCCATAAATCGCTTATGGAGCGCGCCAAGGAGACGTGGAAACTCTGGTTCGGAGATTGAGGTAGGGCGCGTGCGCGGCCAGCGGCATCATAAGCGATGCACGATGCTAAAAAAGGAAATGGGTGGCAGAGCGTGCCACCCATTTCATTTTGGACGCCCATGAGTCCCCCCGGACCCGCCGCGACCAACTTCAAAGTCTCCAGCACATAAAGCGCCGGCTGTCTTCGGGCGTTCGCGATGCGTCGGCACGAATGGCCACCGCAGCACGTCACAGCTTGTGTGGGCACGTTCCCCCCAGCCAACCCCCCGATCGGCTGTCCCACGAGCGAACGCTATGTCGGCAGGACATGTTCTTCCACAGAAAATCGAATCACTCCTGACGAATCGAATTTTCGTGTGGTGTTTTGGTTACAACAAAAGTCATTGAGCAAAAGCCGCTTTGCTGAGGCGAGACAAAGAAAAAGGGCCGCTGATACAGCGGCCCCCGTGAGATCGTTCGTTGTGAGCGGAGTGCAATGTCTGCCGCTTATGACCTCAGGCGCAGTCCAGGAGATTTCCGGATGCAAGCCTGAGCGACCACGACATCGTCCGCCTCAAGATCCCACTCGACATCGGATCACCTCCTCTCGATTGTTGCTGATGAGGGAAGGCTCGCACGGTTCGCACGATTTGAAAAGAGGCGGCGTTCGTTCGCTATTTGCAGCTCGGATAGGGCGGCTTCTCGCCGGCGACGACAGGGCAAATCCGGAACGGCACCATCTGCTTCAGACGGTCCTTCCACTTGCCTTCGTTGATTGTGAGATTTTCCGCATTCGCCGGCGTTCGCTCGGCCCATTGCACCGTATAGATCGCTGAAGCACCTTTGATCGTCAGTGTCATTCCGGTTTCGCTGTGCTGGTCCTGTCCGACTTTCCCGCAGCTCGTAATCGCGACGAATGCATCCTGATTGTCGATCTTCGTCGGACCTAGCGGCTTGACCGAGAAGGTATCCGGGCAAAGTTTCTGGATGCTGTTGGCGATGTTGGCAGCGAAGAACTGCGCGCTTTTCGCAGGATCGACATCGATGTTTTTTGCGCCGCTGATCGAAATCATCTGCGTCCAGTTCTTGGTCGTCTCGCCTTTCAGGAAGGCGCCGCGGAAATAACGGTCGCCGCTCGTCTCTTCCTTCTGCATTTCGAACCCGGCCGGCAGCGTGAAACCGATGAGCTGGCCGAGGACGGGCGTGATGATTGCGGATGACCCCGGCGCCGCCAAAGCCGCCGAGCCGGCCAATCCGGAAAACGCAACGACAAGAGCAGCGGCCATTCGCGTTCGCATGTCAAAAACCCTTTTGCTTCGCGGCGTCCGATAGGATCGCGATGCGTCAAAAACATGTTCGTGTAGAAATGGAACGCTGAAAAGTGGGACCGGCAATGGCTTCCGCACCACAAATAACAAGCGGAAGCGGCAATCGCGCCGCGACTCCCCGCTCATAGCAGGGGAATTACATCGAGCGGCTGGCGACAAAGACGGCAAGCAGCACAAAAATGGCTAGGTCGGACCAAAGGGCGACCTGCTCTTTGAAATTGCCTTTGCGGAAAGCGTGCCCCACCCCCGCCAGGCCATAATAAAGACCGCCAACCACAGCTGCCGGAACTACCCACTCAGGGATCGCGAGACTGGCGAGTCCAAGCGTTCCCATCGCCAGATTGCCGAAACCGACCTCACGCACGATCGCGTTTGCCGCTGGCGCATCGATATCGAAAATAGACCTTGCCGTGAATTCCGGCCTGAACGTCTGCATGAGCCCGGCAAGGAACAAGCGAACGCCGCAGCCCCAGAAAACAAACCATTTCCCGATGAGCCACATCACGTCGGCGCCTGGAACGCGCAACGCTTCCGCCAGAACGGAGAGCGCCGGAAAAACCAAAAGGAGAAGGACGACCGAAATGAAATACATGCTTGCACCCGATAGATGCGATGTCCGCTTCTATCACGATCTGGCCACGAGAAAAGCTTTCGAGGCTCGGTGCCTCACCCATCGCCCCTAGTCGGAATGCGTGCGCATCTCCATGGCGCGTCCGAATCCAGCGAGCAGTGTGCCAAGTGCAAACAGTGCCATTACGACCATCTGCAAATTGTCTTCAACGCTTTCCTTCTCAATCATATAGTCGGAGATATTGGCGTCGGCGGTCCGATAACGGTCGAGGCTCTTGTCCCGCTCCAATTCGGCGTCCTTGATTTTTTCCGCCGCGGCATTCGTCACCTGCAAAAGCAGGATCCGATTGTCGTGAATCGCCTTGAGCTGAACCTGCGCCGATTGCTGGATGCTGAAAGCGGCGAGCCGCCATTCGATCTCGCGCTTCAAGGGGTCGAGATAGAACATCTGTGTTGCCGTCGATCCGAGCAGCAGCGCGATGCCGAGCAATTCGCCGAACTGATACGCCTTGAAAGCCATGGATGTCCCCGCGGTTGATATCGGAAAAGGGCAGCACCGGAAGCGCTGCCCAAATCAACCGCGATCCTATCAAAACGACGGCGTCGTCCTATGGCTTTTCCGCATTTATGTAGAGTTCGCCGCCCATTTCGCGGAATTTCTCGCTCATATCCGCCATACCGAGTTCCCTGTCGTTCAGCGTTGCGGCGTAGTCGCGAACGTCCTGCGTGATCTTCATCGAGCAGAATTTCGGACCGCACATCGAGCAGAAATGCGCGACCTTGTGCGCGTCCTTCGGCAGCGTCTCGTCATGGAAGGCCGTCGCAGTATCAGGATCGAGCGACAGGTTGAATTGATCCTGCCAGCGGAAGTCGAAACGCGCCCGGCTCAAGGCATCGTCGCGAAGCTGCGCCGCCGGATGCCCCTTCGCAAGATCGGCCGCATGCGCCGCTATTCTGTAGGTGATGACGCCGGTCTTGACGTCGTCGCGGTTCGGCAACCCGAGATGCTCCTTCGGCGTCACGTAGCAAAGCATCGACGTGCCATACCAGCCGATCATCGCCGCGCCGATGCCCGATGTGATGTGATCGTATCCGGGCGCGATATCGGTCGTCAGCGGTCCGAGCGTATAAAACGGTGCTTCGCCGCACGCCTTCAGCTGCTTCTCCATGTTGACCTTGATCTTGTGCATCGGCACGTGACCAGGGCCTTCGATCATCACCTGACAGCCTTTAGCCCAGGCGATCTTCGTCAGCTCGCCAAGCGTTTCGAGTTCCGCGAACTGCGCGCGATCGTTCGCGTCGGCGATCGAGCCCGGGCGCAAGCCGTCGCCGAGCGAGAACGACACGTCATACTTGCGCATCAGATCGCAAATCTCGTCGAAGCGTTCGTAAAGGAAGCTCTCCTTGTGATGCGCCAGGCACCACTTCGCCATGATCGAGCCGCCACGCGAAACGATGCCGGTCACGCGATCGGCCGTCAGCGGCACGAACGGAAGACGCACGCCGGCGTGAATCGTGAAGTAATCGACGCCTTGTTCGCATTGCTCGATCAGCGTGTCGCGATAAAGCTCCCACGTCAGCTTCACCGGATCGCCGTCGCATTTTTCCAACGCCTGGTAGATCGGCACGGTGCCGATCGGGACGGGCGAATTGCGAATGATCCACTCGCGCGTCGTGTGAATGTTGCGGCCCGTCGAAAGATCCATCACGGTATCGGCGCCCCAGCGGATCGCCCAGACCATTTTCTCGACTTCTTCTTCCACCGACGACGTGACGGCCGAGTTGCCGATGTTGGCGTTGATCTTCACGAGGAAGTTGCGGCCGATGATCATCGGCTCCAGTTCGCCGTGATTGATGTTGGATGGAATGATCGCGCGGCCACGGGCGATTTCATCGCGCACGAATTCGGGCGTGATGTGCTCGGGAATTTCGGCGCCGAAGCTCTCGCCGTCGGCAATCGCGTCCTTTGCTCGCGCCAACGCTGCAGTCCGTCCCAGGTTCTCACGGTGCGCGACATAGATCATCTCCTTCGTGATGATCCCGGCACGCGCATATTCGAACTGGGTGAGGAGATTCCCTCTCCCCGTTTCTCCAACGGGGAGAGGGCTAGGGTGAGGGGCGGCCGCTTGCGGGGTAGCCGCACGCAACGGACGATGCACGATCGGAAAAACCCGCGCCGCATGCGCGCCGGAGACGTTGCCGTTGTCTTCGGGTTTCACCAAACGTCCGTCGTAACTTTCGACGCCGCCGCGCTCGCGGACCCAAGCATCACGTACGCGCGGCAAACCCTTTTCGACGTCGATCGCCGCCGCCGGATCGGTATAAGCGCCAGAGGAATCATAAACACGAAATGTCGGCTCGGCGGTGTCCGTCAACGCGATCTCTCGAAACGGCACGCGAACATCGCCATGCTCCACGGGCGAAGAATAAACTTTCGTGGAAGCCCGGAGCGGGCCGGTGGTGACCTTCGGAGCACTGATGTCCGACGCACGGGTAAGCTTGTTCATGGGCAGTTGCTCCTCTCGCTGCTCCCTTGCCAAGGGAAGCTCGGACAATGACGGCGCACGCAATGAGCGCGCACGAAATGCGTGGTCCGGAAAGGTGCGGAATGAGGGCGTCATGCGCCCGAATGATCCGTCCCTTCGCCGGCATGACCCGGATCAGGTTCTAAGGGTGCTCGCGCTGACGTTACGCGATCTCAGCCGGACAACCGGCGCCCCTCGGAAACATGAGCATTGTCGCCCCAACGCGCCGCGATGGCAAGCGTGGTCATTCTGAGAAAACCGCGCTCTCTTGGGTGTCGCGGTCGATCGAAAATCTTGCTCCCTCTCCCCGCTTGCGGGGAGAGGGTCGGGGTGAGGGGCAGCAGCATCCACCGATCGTGAGGCTGCCCCTCACCCTAACCCTCTCCCCATTGAAGAAATGGGGAGAGGGAATAAAGCAAATAAACCGCCATCCCGGCGCAGGCCGGGATCCAGCCAAACATCAACATAACGGATGTGGATGACTGTCTGGGTGCCGACCTCCGTCGGCATGACGTTGAAGGAACGGCACGCCGATGCCACAAATTTTCTAGGCCGCGACGGCCCTCTTTGCGGCCGAGACCCAGCCTTTGATCTTTTCGATGTCCGGCGGCCGGCCTTCGCGCAATACGCGCTTGCCGGCAGACGTCATCGCGAATTTCAGAACGTTCACAGAGAGAAGAACGGCATCAGCCTCGGCGACGTCGGTGGCCGTGCGATAGCCCGCGCCGACCAGAAGCTGCGCATGCGTACCTCTGAGGCCCGGCACGTCGATGACCATTTGCGCCTGATCCTGCCAGTCGGCCAGCGTTTCGGCGTCGAAGTACGGATCGTCGAGTTCCTCGGCGAGATCATCAGGATTCGTCCCGAGGAAGTCACCCACAGTGTACACGCCGATGGCGGCGAAGCGCTCGGCCGTCTTTGGTCCAATGGACGGAGCGGCTTCCAGATCATCACTGGCGAAGAGGTATTTCTTTTCGTCGTCTTGCCGATCATCCGCCTGCCGGACGGGAATGGGCCGCGGGTGCAACGGTCTTGCGGCAGGCTCCGAAATCTCTGGCTCGTCCGCCGTGAGACTTTGCTCGGGCAATGCGGGCGGACGCTGGGTCACATCGGAAACGATGTGAGACGATTTCGCGACGGCAAGTTCCAGCGCTGTCGTATCCGGCGTGGCCGTCACCTGCTTGACTACGGCAACCGCCGGCGGTGCCTGCTTCTGCGATCCGGACGCGGCGACCTTGTCGGCGCGAGCCGCGTTGCGTTGCGCGAGCATGGGCTCCAGAACTTCGGTACGATGCAGGTCGCGAATGGTGCGATCGTCTTCCGATAGCGAATGCTCGACACGTCCGGTCGTCTTTAATTCGTCGTAGATGGCGGCGACGAGCTTTCTGTCCTCGGCATTCGTCAACCGCTTCTCGATGAACTTTCGCGGGATCTGCGTCATCGCCAGGAAGGTCTCAACGGTCAGCGATACCTTCGGCGCCGCAATCCCGGCTTCCCCGATCGCCCTGTCGAGCACCAGACCGTAGCCCTTGGCGGCATACATCAGCAGTTCGGCGACCAGCGTGCGCGCGATGTCGTCGAGCCCGTCCTCGGGCCGCACAGACCCTTTGTGAATGTCGTAGTGCGCGATGAGTTTTTCGTAATAGCGATGCGAAAATTCGGCGCCGTCGCAGACGAATTCCTTCAGCCAGTTCGCCCCCGCGGGAACAGCGATGTCGATATTCGCAAAGCGTTGTTCGCCGATAGCGCGCAGGCCATTGTAGGACCGGTTGATGCTCCACTCGGCAGCGCGATGGATGGCGTTCTCGGCTTCGGTCTGGCCGGTGTGAAACGGCATGACCGGATCGGTGTAGTAGTGGCTCAGCACGCCCGCCGCATAGGCGGCTTCCGCCCAATTGCCGGCCTTCAGCTCCGCAACCGTCTGGCGGTACCATTGATCTGCTTTTGCCGGTGCGCCGCCCCAATAATTCTCCGAGACGTGCAGCACGTGATTTTTGAAATCCTTGAAGCTGACGTCGGGAGCCTTCGAGCCTTCGAGATAGCGTTCGACGTGTTTCAGGAAAACGCGCGACCAGGCGTCCTTGTCGGCGCGCGGCATGGCCCCAAGCGCATCCAATGCGAGCTTGTGATGCGTGCCGTTGGCGTGCGTGGCATACACAATTCGAAAGAGCGCGGACATCGAAGCCTCGAAGCTGACCGTTGTATCAGCCTGTGCTTACGTGAGTCGCGGCCCGTCCTCGATTGCTCCGTGGGCGTGCGGCGCGGTCATCAACGATTTTCGTTCCGCTGCCGCGCCCGCTTTTCCGATGCGAGGTCGATGATCTCGGCGGTCACGCCACGGTCTCGCGCGATACGCTGGGCAAGCTCGGCACGGCGCGTGAACCGCGCGACATTAGGCTCGCGCGCGACAGAAGGATCCGAGAGTAGGCGTGCCACGATCTCCGGCGATAGCCCGCATGCGTCCCCGAGCGCCAACGCTTCCTCGCGAGCAACGGCATGGGCCGCTTCGACGTATCCCATCAAGGCCGCGATCGCATGTGCGCTGCCGAGCGGACCGGTTCGTTCGACCGTTCCGAGAAGGGAAAGCGATTTTTCGGCGGCTTCGACGGCATCAGGATAACCGCCGAGCAAAATTTTCGCCCGGCCTTCCGCCGCCGCTTCCGGACCACCGATCAGCGCCGCATCGACGAGCGCAACGCCGCGCGTGCCGAGCAATCCAAGCAAAGCCTGCAGTTCTCGCGGTGTCCGCGCGCCGAGATCGGCGACAACGGAGCCCGGCTGCATTTCCGCGCCCAAGCCCATGCGGTCCGATGTGCCGACGAGAAGCTCGCGGATCGTTTCGGTGTCCTCGACCGCCACGAGTGCGACCGGGCACTCGGCGGCAATGTCCGTTGCCGTCGGCGCCGGTTCGAGACGCGGCCCCCGCGCCAGCACCGGACCACCGGCGAGCGCCGCGTAAAGTGCTCTATATCCGCAAGCCGCGATGCGTGTCGCGATGGCCGTGCCATACTCGTCATTGCCGATGACACCGACAGCGATATCGTGCGGAGTCTTGTCGCTGCTCATGATGAACTCCGAAGCTGGTGGTTATCGTCCCTCACGCCACCACGCCAGCGCGATTAATGCAAGCAGCGCCGAAAGAGCCGCGAGTCCTGTGAACATTGGCGTCAGCTTGACGCCGCGCGTCAGGTACGCCCCGCGGTCCTTGAGTCCCAGCCAGTCGGAACCGGCCATGACCTTCGCCGACGACATCATAGAGATGCGCGGCACATCGATGCTCGTTGTCGCTGCGCTGGCCGATCGCGTCCAGAATACGCCGCCTCCGGTCGCATCGGCGATAGGCTTCATTTTATCTTCGGTGGCCGTGACTTCGCTCATTTCGCGCGGATCTTCGACGCCGGCGTTCGCCACCGCCGTCAGTTGTCCCGTCGATGCGGACGTCTCAGCCTTGTAAAGACCGGGCAGCTTCACATCGACGGTTGACGTCCACACACCGGGGCGTCCCTTAGCAGGCTCCAACGTCACGTCCTGAGTGTCGCCGCCCGGGCCAAGAACCTTGACCGGCCCGACCGTCGTCTCCATCGAGCGCCGTTCAAGCGTCAGCTTCAAGCCGTGCGCGGAAGCGATCAAACGTTCTTCTTCGAGATCGGGCTCTTTCATCAGCCAATGCGAAAGCCGTCGGAGCAAGTCGGTATGCGGACCGCCGCCGTCGTAGCCGCGTGCCCACAACCATGCCTGATCGGACGTCAGAAGCGCGACGCGGCCCTTGCCCTTGCGATCGAGGATAAGCAGCGGCTTGTCTTCCGCCCCCGTCATCACGACGCGGCCGTGTTCCGGTTTGACTTCGGTTTGGCGGAACCAGCGGCCCCACGATGGTTTCGGAGACGCATCCGCCACCTTCGCCGAATTCCAGCCCGGCAGCCCTTCGGTCACCGGATGCTTTTGGCCCTCCGGCGTCACCTTGGCGCGGAACGGCATTTCGAGCACGCGGCCTGTCGGCTCGGCGGGCAGCACGGACGAGAGCGGTGTCCGGTAAATACTGTAATTGCCAGCGTAGTCGTCACCCGCCGCAATCAGCAAGGCGCCGCCATGCTCATCCACGTAGCGCGCGATGTTGTCGTAGTAGGCAAGCTGCAGAATGCCCCGGTGCTCGTAGCGGTCGAAGATAATCAGGTCGAACTGGTTGATCTTTTCCGAGAACAGTTCGCGCGTCGGAAATGCGATCAGTGAAAGCTGATTGATCGGCGTCCCGTCCTGCTTTTCCGGCGGCCGCAGAATTGTGAAGTGCACGAGATCGACGGCGGCGTCGGATTTCAAAAGGTTGCGCCATGTGCGTTCGCCGGGATGCGGTTCGCCCGAGACAAGCAACACGCGCAAGTTCTCGCGCACGCCTTCGGCCGCGACGACGACGCGATTGTTGGCGGTCGTCAGTTCGCCGGGCGTCGGCGCCAGGTCGATTTCGACGATGTTCGTTCCCGTGTGCGGGATCGGCATGTCGATCTTGACCTTGCGGCCGATCTCGGTCCGAACCGTTTCGTCAGGCTGCCCCTCGCGGCGCACCTTCAACGTCACGGCGCCGGATTCCGACGTCGGCGATTTGCCGGTTTCGCGCACGGCGAGTTCGATCGGACGCGACTGTCCGACGAGGCCATAGCGCGGCGCTTCAATGACTTGGATACGTCGGTCGAATTCTCCGGGCTTGCCGGTCAACAACGTATGCACCGGCGCGTCGAAGCCGAGCGTCGCCGCTGCCTTGGGCACGTCGTGCACCTGTCCGTCGGTGACGAAAATCACGCCCGCGATACGATCCGGCGCGGTATCGTTGAGAGCCGAATTGAGATCGCTGAACAGGTTCGTGCCAGCCGCCACCTGACCGCCGGGCACGCCGCCGTTGACCCATTTGATCTTGAGGTTCGGGATCTTCGCGAATTTCTTTTCGAGATTGTCGCGGATCGCCTGCATCTGCTGCGTGCGATCGGAAAGTTTCTGGCTCGGGCTTTCATCGAGCACGACGATGGCGACGTTCGCGAGGCCCTCGCGCTGTTCTTCCTTAAGGATCGGATTGAACAATGCGCCGATGAGTGCCGCCAGCGCTGCGAGTCGGATCAGTGCGCCCCGCGATCGCCGCATCAGAAGTACGGCGACGAGAATGAGTGCGACGACCGCCAGCGCGATGAGCACGGGCATCGGAACAATCGGCGCGAATGTAATTGACCAGTTCAAACTTGACCTCTACTGACCCAGTCTTTCGAGCAGCGCCGGCACATGCACCTGATCGGCTTTGTAGTTGCCCGTCAGCGCGTGCATGACGATGTTGACGCCGCCACGAAATGCCATCTCGCGCTGCATCTCGCCGCCCGGAACGACCGGATAGATCGGCCGGCCGCGATCATCGAGCGCCCAAGCCGCTGCCAAATCATTCGATGTAATCATGATGGACGTGACGCCGTCCGAAACGCGGGCCCGATGCGTATCGTTGTCGTTGTGCGCGGTCGCTTCGACCCACAGCTGACCGCCGTCCCAACGGCCGGGGAACGACCGCAGCAGATAGAACGATTTCGTCACGACGTGATTTTCCGGAACCGGCTCAAGCGGCGGCACGTCGAGCTTGCTCAATAGCCGTTCCAACGCCGAGCCGCCCTTGCCCGCCAGTGGCAATGTGCTCGAACCGCCCTGACCGTAATCGCGTGTATCAAAAATAATGAGGCCGCCTTCCTTCATATAGGCGTCGATCTTCGCGATGACCGGGTCGGGCAGCGCCTCGGCGGATTCGAGCACCGGCCAGTACAGGACCGGATAAAACGCGATCTCGTCCTTGGCGATATTGACTCCGACAGGATCGCCGGGTTCGACCGCAGTGCGCGTCTCGAGAACCCGTCCGAGACCTTGCAATCCGGCGCGGCTGGTATCGTCCGTCTCGCGGTCGCCGCTGACGACGTAAGCCAGCGTCACCTTGCCTGTCGCTTTGATGGCCGCTTTGTCCGCTGCGGAAAGGTTGTCCGGCCGAACGACCTGGATGCCCTTGTTGCCGGATCGCGGCGCGAAGGAATCGAGCTGCGGAATTTGCTGCTGGAAGAAATCTTCCGGCGAAAATTCCTGCGCGTCGGCCGGTTTCGGAAGAGCCCCATAAGCAAGCGCCGCCAGCGCAATCGCGGCGGCAGTCGCCGCGCGGGGTTTACGGCGGCGCGAGAAAAGTCCAGCCAAGCCGCCGGCCTGCAGAATGAGAACCGCGAGAATATCGGCGAACAGCAGACCGAGTGCCGTACCGAGCAGAGCCGGTTTCAGATCCGTGCTCGCAGCGTTGTCATACGAGAGGCGCTTAACGGAGGCCGGAAGATTGGGAAACGGAACAAGCGCGCTCTTCGGCGTCAGGACATTGAGCGCGCGCGGGCTCGCCGATTGCCCATAATAGCCGGGCGGATGTTCATAGCTGGGTTCGACGTTCTCCAGTTCGGACGCCTTGAGCGGCTCGGCCGTCGGCGGCGGATTGCGAAGCGTGCCGAGACCGTCGAGCGTTTTCAGCGGCGCCAGCACGTTGGCATCTGAAGCGTTGTTCGCCACGTTGTTTGCATTGGCATCGGTTTCGTTGCCGCTGGTGTTCTGCGCTTCGGACGCGCCGATGGCGCCCATCGTGGACAGGCGGCGCAGCATATCAACGAAAAGCCCGGACATCGGCAGGTTCGACCAGTCGGAATTTGCGGTCACGTGAAACAGAACGAGGCGTCCGTTGCCGCGCTTCGTCGCGGTCACGAGCGGCGTGCCGTCCTGAAGCCGCGCCCAGATCTCGACGTCCGGTGTCAATTCCGAAGGGTCGGCCAGCACCTGCCGATTGACGGTGACGTCCTTGGGAATGGCGAGCCCTGCGAAGGGACTGTTCTCGTCGAAGGCTGCCAGCGGCTGCGGCGTCGACCACGACAGCGCGCCGCCAAGAGAGCGGCCGCCGCTACGCAGAGCGACGGGCAGCAAATCGTCCCCGGCCTTTTCAAGCCGTGGTCCCGCAAAGCGGACGAGCAGACCGCCGCGCTTCACGAAGTCGTCGACCTTCCGCGCCGTTTCGCCCGTCAAGGTGCCGATGTCGGCGAGCATTAGAACGGAGATGTTCTGTTTGAAAACGGCATCGAGCCCTTGCGAAAGATTGGCGTTCTTGGCGACGGCGAGATCGGCGTACGGCTTCAGCGCTTTCTCGATGTAGTAGAGCGGCGCCAGCAGCGGCTGCGCTTCCTCGCGGCTTTCGCCCGACAGAAGCCCGACGCGATGCCATTGCGTTGCCGCATCGATCAGACTGACGCTGCCCGCCGACCGGTCACCGGCGATTTCAAGACGCGCCACTTGGTTGCGCAGTTCGAGCGGCAGCTCGAATGAAACCGTCGTGGAACGCGCACCGGCCGCCAGCTTGAACGGCGCTTCGCCGAGCCGTTCGCTACGTGCGGAATAGGCATAGACGCTGCCGTCGCGCGCCGGTCCGCCGGGCGACATGACCGTCGCTTCGAGTTTGCCCTTCTCGCCGAGTTTGGCGGCAAGGCCGAGGGCTTCATGACCTTTCGTCTCGTCGAGCACGGCGAACGTTCCGTTTCCGGCCAGCGCCGCGAGCTTCGTCGCGATGTCGCGCGCATTCGAGTGATGATCGATGCCGTCCTGCAACCAGATGATGCTCGGGTCCTTGGCGCCGGCGTCATTGAGCGCCGTCTGCAAGGCCGCCACCGCCGCCGATCGGTTCGGCGCGAACGGCTCCGGTACAAGAGCAGCGGCCGTGCTCTGCGCATCGGTCGGAGACTGGATCTTTAAAACGGGCGCCTTGCCCGCCGTCGCCGTGCTGGCGATGATCACGGAGCGGCGCTTGCTTTCGGCCTGCGAAATGATGCGGTCGATCATGTTGACGCGCTCCGGCCAGCGCGACGCCGCCGCCCAGCCGTTATCGACGAACACGACAATCGGGCCCTCGCCCGAAAACGCCACGTCGCGCGACGGATTGAGCACCGGTTCCGCCAGCGCCAGGATGACGAACGTCGCCGCGATGAGACGCATGAGCGTCAGCCACCACGGCGTCTTCTCGGCGGTCTTCTCCTCGTTTTCGAGTCCGACCAGAATGCGCGTCGGTGGAAATTCGATCTGCGTCGGGCGGGGCGGCACGGCGCGCAGCAGCCAATAAATGACGGGCAGAGTCACCAGGGCAGCCAGCAGCCACGGATTGAGAAAGGCGAGGGGGCCGAAGCTCATGATGCCCGCTCCGTCGCGTCGGAGCTTGCCGACATCCACTTATAGCCGCTCGCCGAACCTTGCAGCCGCATCAGCAGCGACAGCAGCGGCTCGGACGCCGGGCGGTCGGTATGATGCGCGAGGAACGACCAGCCGAACCGCTTCGCCATTTCAGCAAGCTCGGCGCGGTGCGCGGCGAAGCGCGCCTGATATCTCGGGCGCAACGCCTCGACGCGATCGGCAACCCAACGCTGATCGCCGGATGGGCTCTGGAATTCGGCGCGCCCCTGATACGGCAGCGTCTCCTCGGCCGGATCGATCACCTGCACCATATGTCCGGCGACACCATGCCCGGCAAATTCTTCCAGACGCTCGCGGATGACAGTCACCGGGGCCAGGAAATCGCTGAACAGGATCAGTCCCGAAAATCGGCTGAGGGCGGCATGCGGCGGCAGGCTCTTGCCCGACAATTCTGAAGTCGCGTTGGCGGCGATCGTCTCAGCGATCCGCGTCGCGGCGTTACGGCTGGCGGTTGGCGCCATCTGCGCCAGCAGCGCCACGCGCTCGCCGCCGCGCACCAGCAACTCGGCGGCCGCCAGCGTCAGAACCAGCACGCGGTCGCGCTTCGAAACCGGTGCGATGTGGCTCTGGAAATTCATCGACGGCGAAATGTCGGGCCACAGATGCAGCGTGTGCGCCGCCTCCCACTCGCGTTCGCGGATATAAAGATGATCGGAACCGGCCGACCGCCGCCAATCGACCAGCGAGGCGTTCTCGCCCGATTGATATTGCCGGAACTGCCAGAACGTTTCGCCCGGTCCGGCGCGCCGCCGCCCGTGAATGCCTTGCGCCACCGTGGAAGCGATGCGATCCGCCTCCATCAGCAGCTCCGGCATGCGATCGACGAGGCTGACCGCCTCGCGTTCGAGCGCCAGGACATGTCGGCTTTCATTGCTTACGCTGGGTCGTTGCCCTCGGGGGCCCGCCATTCGCGATTACTCCACCGACGCAGCGAGGCGCGCGATGATGCGATTGAGATCCTCGCCCTCGGCGCGGGCAGCGAACGTCAACGCCATGCGGTGCTTCAAAATGGGCTCTGCGAGCGCAATGACGTCATCGACTGACGGCGCCAGGCGTCCATCGATCAGCGCCTTGGCGCGCACCGCCAGCATCAGCGCCTGACTGGCGCGCGGGCCGGGGCCCCAGGCGACGAAGCGATCCGTCTCGGCATTGGCGCCCGTCCCCGGACGCGCCGAGCGCACCAGCTTCAGGATGGCTTCGACGACTTTATCGGGAACCGGGATCTGCCGTACCAGACGCTGCGTCGCCATCAAATCCTGCGCCGAGATCACCGCTTCGACTTTCGCCGTTTCGGTGCCGGTCGTCGCATAAAGCATCCGCCGCTCGGCGTTCATGTC
>Ga0256905_1000033_pt1 | contig 21564 bp, 27 predicted proteins | sample MC6MC0743MT_FD_190204 | JGI IMG/M metagenome (GOLD analysis project Ga0256905, IMG submission 190204) | Metatranscriptome of enriched soil aggregate microbial communities from Iowa State University, Ames, United States - MC6-MC0743-MT... | ecosystem: Environmental > Terrestrial > Soil >...
GGCTACAAATCTGCCCGGGATTTAGCGCAACAATTAAATGAGACGGCCGTCGTCCATCTTTTGCAGCTCTCCCTGTCAGAAGAGGAGAACGCCGATCAGCTGCTCAATCAGCTCGCGCGGCCATTGATGTCGTCGGCAAAGATGCCGGAGGCCATTATCTGAAAAAGGCCGGACTCGCGCCCGGCCTTCAATGCTTACTCCTGGCCAGTAGTATCCTTCTGACCCTTGGAAAGGCTGCCGTCGCCAGGCTTGGCAGCGGGGTTGGCCGTTGCGCCGGAATTTGAATTCACTCCCGGCTCGCTCTGTTTTTGCTTCGCAGAGAGACTCCCCGCATCAGGCTTCGCATTCGGGGCGGCGGTCGCGCCGGGCTGGGAGGTGCCTGGATGTTGCGATTCCGCCTTACCCGTCACGTTCTGATCTTCGGCGGCCTGCGCGGCAGTCATCCCCAACACGGAGAGAATTGCCGCCATTAAAATAGCTTTCATGTTTTGAGCTCGCTCTGTTGCTTGTGGTTCACGCTAACGTTCGCGGCGCCGCCGCCGTTCCGGAGGCGACGTCAATTGCAAGTGTCCTTTGAGCGGCGGACGCGTTTCGCCCAGACAATTTGTGAGCTGACGGAACAAAGACGAAAGGTTCGCGGTTTTCATATGCGACCAAAGGGTTATCCCATGCATCGCCTTCTCGCTCTCTGCCCTTGCCTGATGGCAACGGCAGCCTTCATCCGAAATGGCGAAAAGCCCGAAATCTGAAACACCCCGCCAATGCCGCTTTCCCCCCTCGACGGCCCAACCGCCGTCATCGACGATGACATCAAGTATGTCGACTGGTCCGCAATCTTCGGTGCAGTCATCGTTTCTTCCGCCAGCACCTTGCTTCTCGGCGTTATCGGCGTCGCGCTTGGGCTCGCGGCGGTCTCTCCGTGGAGTTACAGTAACCCTTCCCCGACAGCGATGACGGTCGCAGGCGCGGCGTGGTTTGCGTTGACCGCCCTATACGCCGGCGCAGTCGGTGGGTACATCGTCGGACGGCTGCGAAAGCCTGCCCTCGATACGACGGCGGATGAGCGCTCGAATAGGGATGGCTTGAAAGCGCTTGTCACATGGGGCTTGGGCCTTCTTCTGACCGCAGCACTTACGACTTCGGTCTTAAGTTCGGCAGCAGGCACGGCAGTCACCGCAGCAGGCCGGGCAGCAGCTCCGGCATTATCGGAGACGATCAAAGCGTCTTCCAACAAGGCCGGCGATTTTATCGCCTACTATGTGGACCGCGCCCTTCGTGCTCCGGCTAATGCCGCAAATCCTGGCGCCCCGGCAGCTACGCCCAATGATTCTAAAACGGAAATTGCGCGCATTCTGACGCATAGTTTGGCCTCAGGCAGTAGCATCTCAGATACGGATCGGGGCGACCTCGAGAGGGCTGTCGCACGGCAGACCGGCCTCAGCGAGGCCGATGCCAAGGCGCGCGTCAACCAAATGATCGCCGAGGCAAAAGACGCCTACAACAAGGCTGCAGATGCAGTGAAAGCGGCAGCCGAGAAGGCGCGCAAAATCACCGCTTCCATCACCACCTGGTTTGTCATCGTTTCGCTGCTGGCAGCGATTTTGGCCTGGTACGCCGGCGTCATCGGCGGCCGCCACCGCGACCAAAAGCTCGTCGTCTGAGGAGGAAATATTACGAGCACCATTCTTCTGATCTTGCTCCTTCTCGCTCTCGTAGGAGCGCTTCCTCGCTGGGGTTACAGCCGGGATTGGGGATACGGCCCGTCGGGTGTTTTGGGCGTTGTCCTGCTGCTGCTCATTCTCATGGCACTGGCTCCCGGTGCCCTTATGATAACCGAAGAGTTAAATCATGAAAAACATTAGCAAAATGTTTGGCGAGTTCGCGAATGGGGTGGCTCGCCTTAGCGGCAAACCGATCGCATTCGTACTAGCGGCCGTCGTGGTGTTGATTTGGGGCGTAACGGGCCCGATCTTTAATTACTCAGATACTTGGCAGCTGGTGATCAACACGGGAACGACGATCGTCACCTTCCTAATGGTGTTTCTCATTCAAAACTCACAAAACCGGGATAACGTCGCGATCCAGGTCAAGCTCGATGAACTGATCAACGCCAGCGAAGCGCAAAACCGCTTCGTGGGTATTGAGCATCTAACGGACGATGAAATCGAAGACTTGCGGCTCAAATGCGAAAGCCGGGCCTGCAACGCGCCAGCGAGCCCGATCGAAGAATCTCGCCATTAGCGAAGTGCAATTGCTTGCGACCAGGTTCGATAACGAACCCGTGAAAGTCGTGAAACTTCCGCTTCGGGGCATACTTCAGACTTACAGGCGAAGCTCCGTTTCAATCGATGGCATTATCTACCACCCCCGCAGTTTCTTATCACCGGTGCGTCGCGCGGCCTCCGCGTAAGGGTTCCCCGAGTCATCCTGCGCTTCATCGAGAATGTCGAACCGGCCGCCGAATCCCGCGCCGGCATTATTGATCAGACGTCGGCGTAGAGTTGTGTTGAACAGGACGACTGCAATCTTCCTTGGCGCCTCGCGGTCCGAAAGATCCATCGGAACGCACAAGACCGAATTCTGTTCGGTGTTGTGAATTCGCGCCGCCAGCAGGGAGACGTCCTGTGCATCGATGGGACTTCAGTATTCGAGCCGAGCATTAATATCGTATTGCGCCGCCATCGTGTTTTTGGCTGAGAGCTCTAGAGATGCTGGCTGCAAGGGAACTGCGCTAACTTTCGCCGCGTTTCGCGCTACACAATAACCACCCCCGGAGCAAAGGGGTTGCAGACATTACATGAGCTTTTTGAAGAGACTGTTCGCGACATTTACTACGCCGAGAAGAAGATCCTGAAGGCGCTTCCCAAGATGGCGAAGAAAGCCTCGTCTGAGGATCTTAGTGCCGCCTTCGAAGCCCACCTCGAAGAAACGGAGGGCCAGATCGAGCGTCTGGAGCAGATTTTTGAGATGCTCGGCAAGAACGCGCGGGGCAAGACATGCCCGGCCATCGATGGAATTATCGAGGAAGCTGAAGAAGTTATGAAGGAGGCGGAAACGGATGCCGTTCGCGACGCGGCAATGCTTGCCGCTGCCCAGGCGGTCGAGCATTACGAGATATCGCGCTACGGCACGCTCAAGTCATGGGCTGGAAAGCTCGGCATGACGGATGCCGTGAAGCTCATCGATGAAACGCTGCAGCAGGAAAAAGCGACGGACGTCAAACTGTCCGAGCTTGCTGAGAGCGAAATTAACGTCGAGGCAGAGGACCAGGAAGCCGAGCCGCGCAAGCGGCGCGCGAGCAGCCGCCGCTAAACAAGATTCGATGGGCGCCGTTTAAAGCGGCGCCTTTTCCCGATTTGCTATCGGCGTCGGGTTTTTAGAGCGGAAGTTCGCCGCCCCGATCCGCGGTTGCGGGAAGCAGCCAAGTCACTGCGTTTCTGCCTCGGCGCGGGGGAGCCAACGATAGACCCCAAATATGTTGATCACTAGCAACACGGCATTTTGGATAACCAAAGAGCTTTTCTCCTCAAACCAGCCATCGAGCATCCACGCAGTCGATGCCAGAATGAAGAGCGCGAAGCCGGAAACGGTCAGACGTGCATTCCAATTGGCGGCAACTATCGCGGCAGCCAGGATTGTCATGACTGTCGCTGCGCTGCGCAACATAACGAGTTCGTCCATTGCGATTTCACCATGAAGTATAAGCAGCCCCTTTTACATGCGCACCTGGCTCAGCCTATGGACCTTAGTTTCCTTGCGGGCAGTCCGGCACCGACGCCAAGGCGTGCTGCTGTTTGATTTGAGCGGCGCATCGCCGAACACTTCAAACCACAAGCCTGTGACGCGCGTGGAATAGTTTTCCGCAAAGGTCCGCATCAATCCGTAACGCAGTGGTGACGCGACCGGATCCTGAAGCGGCTTTGAGGCTGCGGGTGAAACGGCTTCGCCTTCATCGACGTCCAACCAGCTGATAAGCGCGACGTGTGGCGCCCTCCTTTTCCGGCTGCGGGCGTGCCGGATGCTCGAACCATGCCAGCTTGTGGTCAAAGGACCGGATTGCGGATTGCCATTCGGCAAGTAGATGCAGCCGATCGTGACGCCACTGGTCGCCGCTTCGGGTTCCGCTCTGGGTCGGAGGGATTGCCGGCAGCGGGCGCGAAAGGCGGCGACCGTTCGAGAGGTGCGCTCGGTGCAACAAGTGATCAGGCCTTGCCGCGTTACGGGTTTTGCCCCGCGAGAAGATCTGACAGCCGTCGGTCGACGTTATTACTATTGAGGTTGCGTGCAATCGGCCACTCCCCCCCGCGCCGCCTTCTTTCTGCCGGGCGATCTAGGTCTTTGCGGCGTCAATAGGTGACGCATGGTTTTCGCATTCCCGATTGCGTAGGCATCGTTATCGTTGTCGAAATAGACCCATACGCGTTTGGCGCCGGACGTTGTAATTCTCTCTGCCCAAAATACGCTGTTCGTCGTTCGAGTTGATGATGGCGACGGGAGGACACCTTCAGCTTGCATCGCAAGACGGGCCTGATGTATCTTGGAGGGCCCGGTGCACGTTATCTTCGCGCTGTTTTTCGCGCCGCCCACTGCTCTAGCGTCAGCCTTGGTTTCTTGTGTTTGACTTCAGACGGCATCGCGCTACCTCCGATTACTAACGAAGGAACCGGCCGTTTAAGTTCCGCGCAGGAACCGCGTTCATAGCAACGCATGACGATCTCCTCCTGTGAAAGCTCTCTTTCAAGGCGTTTGCGTAGCTTTTCCAACTAGGCCGGATCAATGCGGCCAGCCATTACCTCTATTACTGCGATATTCGACGTTCCGCTTGCCAAAGACCTTCGCCAGGGGCACGCTCCAAGCTGGTAGGCCGGGCGCAAGCCGGCCTTTTGTTGTTAATCCTGGCCGGTAGAGTCTTTTTGACTTTTGGAGAGGCTGCTATCGCCGGCTTGGCGGCCGGATTAACCGTCGAACCGGAATTCGAGTTTACGCCCGGCTCGCTCTGCTTTTGTTTCGCAGATAGGCTTCCGGCGTAAAGCGAAGCAAGCGCTTTATTTGAGGTTTGACGAACTTTCGCGCAAAAAATCCCGGGCTCGAGATCTCCGTTAGAGGCGTTCCGGTATTCATCGCGAGGCGGTGGAACGAACACCGTGCCCGACCGTTTGCGACTTAACTCGCTCAAATTCTAGCTGAAGGGTGAGGCGTGAAAGCACTCGTCTGGCACGGCAAGGAAGACATCCGATACGACACGGTTTCTGATCCTGAAATCCAGAATCCGCGGGATGCTATTATTAAAGTTACAAGCTGCGCGATTTGCGGTTCTGACTTGCATCTGTTCCATAATTTTATCCCCGCGATGCTGCCTGGTGATATTATGGGCCACGAAATGATGGGGGAGGTTGTCGAGGTTGGCTCGGGCATGGACGGGCGACTAAAAAAAGGCGATCGCATCGTTGTGCCATTCACCATTACCTGCGGCGAGTGTGAACAGTGCAAGCGGGGCAACTATTCCGTCTGCGAGCGGACAAATCGCAAGAAAGACTTCGCCGATAAGGTTTTTGGCCACACGACAGCGGGCCTCTTCGGCTACACGCATCTGACAGGCGGTTATCCAGGCGGGCAGGCGGAATATCTCCGCGTTCCCTTTGCGGATACGACGCACGTCAAGGTTCCGGAAAACCTGTCGGACGAGCAAGTCCTGTTTCTTGGCGATATCTTTCCGACGGGCTGGCAAGCCGCCGAACAGTGCGACATCCAGGAGACGGACACCGTTGCCATTTGGGGCTGCGGCCCGGTTGGGCAAATGGCCATTCGCAGTGCAATCCTGCTCGGCGCGAAGCAAGTCGTTGCGATCGACTGCCTGCCTGAGCGTCTGAGCATGGCAGAAGCCGCTGGAGCAATAACCATCAACTTCCAGGATGACAGCGTTATCGATCGGCTGGACGAGTTGACCGACGGAAAAGGCCCGGAAAAGTGCATCGATGCGACAGGCACGGAAAGTCACGTATCTTTCGCCCAGCCTGACACGATCTACGATCGCGCCAAACAGCTGATGGCGTTGGAAAGTGATCGGCCGCACGTCCTGCGCGAGATGATCTACGTTTGCCGTCCCGCCGGCATCATTTCGATCCCCGGCGTTTATGGCGGGCTCATCGACAAGGTGCCGATTGGGGTGGCGATGAACAAAGGCCTGACGTTGCGCATGGGGCAGACGCATGTCCGCCGCTGGACCGACGATCTTCTAAAGCGCATCAATGACGGGGAGATCGATCCGTCGTTCGTGATCACACATACGGCCAAGCTGAGTGACGGACCTGAGATGTACAATGTGTTTCGCGATAAGCGCGACAGCTGCATCAAAGTCGTTCTCAAACCGTGACTAAGTGGAGTGCAATACTGTGCGCAATCTCATACCGAAGCATCTCGAAGGTGACCCGAAGATTTTGAAAAAAGGTCATGGAAGCCTCAGCGCTGTTGACCGCACGGCGAAAGCGCTTGGTTGGTTCAGCATCGGTTTGGGGCTCGCCGAAATGTTGGCTCCCAGGGCCGTGACGCGGACATTGGGAATGGAAAGCGCCGGCATGAACGCCACGGTTCGTGCGTTTGGCGCCAGAGAAATCGCCGCCGGCGTTCTCACGCTTTCGACAGAAAAGAAGGTAGGGCTGTGGTCCCGCGTCTTGGGCGACGGGTTAGACGTCGCCGTTCTGGCAACAGGATTGGATAGGTTCAATCCACAGCGGAGGAACGTCAAAGTCGCACTGGCGACCGTATTGGGAATAACGGCTCTCGACTTGGCGACGGCGTCAGCATTATCAGCGCGAAGTGCGCGACCGCGACAGCTTCGCGACTACAGCAAGCGGAGCGGATTCCCCCATGGCGTAACGAAGACGGGTGCACGTCAATTCCGCCCAACCGCACAGCACATGCATTGAGATTGCCGGTGGGATCCAAGGTGTGCTTTTCGCACGAGCGCCAGAGTATAAGGAACGCTGTGTTCGCCGTCGCGGTTCGTCCTGACAATCCACATAAGGAGCGCTGCCCATGGCGACGTCGAAACACACCTCCAGCGCACAACGGCCCCTGGCTGTCATCACTGGTGCCTCGACGGGCATCGGCTACGAGCTTGCCAAATGCTGCGCGAAAGAAAACTTTGGTCGCAGAGACCGGCTTCGATGCGATGATGAATGGCGATGGCGATTTAAGCTGCAGTCGGCAATTGCGAACGTCGTACCGTCTGGCGTCCTTGCCGATCAGCATCGGAAAATGACGGCACCGGGTTCAGGCAAGAAGCCGGGCTCGGCCCGCTAAATGCGAGCGGTCAATCTTATGGTCGAGGAAGATCTACTTCCAATGGAAGCCCGGCTCGTCGCGGAGCTTCCGAGCGGCGCGGGTTGGCAGTTCGAACCGAAATGGGACGGCTTTCGGTGTCTCGTCTACAAGAACGGCGCGGAGGTGAAGCTGCAAGCCAAATCAGGAAAGTCGCTCGGGCGTTACTTCCCCGAAATCATCACGGCCATAGCGAGCGCACCAATCAAACGCTTTACCATTGACGGCGAACTCATCATCGAGATCGATGGCGAGTCATCGTTCGAGGCTTTGCAGATGCGATTGCATCCGGCCGCGAGCCGGATCGCCAAGCTTGCACGTGAGACACCCGCGATGCTTATGGCATTTGATTGCCTGCGAGATAAGAGCGGGTGGCCGATCGTTGATGCAGCTTTGACGAAACGGCGGCAAGCTCTTGAAGACGTGGTGTCCGGCTTTTCCGGCAAGCAAAGGACTGAGCTGACACGGTATACAACCGACCGGCGCCTTGCCTTGCGCTGGCTGAATGGCGGCTTACCGGGAATAGATGGTGTGATCGCCAAGCGCCTCGACTCGCCTTATGTGTCTGCCGAACGCGCCATGCTGAAGGTCAAACGTATTCGAACCGCTGACTGCGTCGTTGGAGGGTTTCGCTATGGAGCCGCGGGAAAGGTCGTTGCATCGCTCCTTCTCGGTCTCTTTGACGAAGCGGGAAAGTTGCATCACGTGGGATTTACCTCGGCGATATCGGGCGCCGAAAAGTCGAAACTCACAGAAGTTCTTGAGAAGCTCATAGCCCCGCCTGGTTTCACCGGTGATGCTCCGGGCGCACCGAGTCGCTGGTCAAATGCACGATCAGCGGAATGGCAGCCGCTCAAGCCAAAGCTTGTCGCGGAAGTCGCGTACGATCACGTGACGGGGCATCGATTTCGTCATGGCACCCGATTTATTCGATGGCGACCAGACAAGTCGGCAAGGCAGTGCACCTTCGAACAGATCGCGTCGAAGTGAGTAGCTGGTAACGCTAACGCCACATACCTCTGAATTCGCGGGATCGAGGAACAAGCAGGAGAGAGCAGCGTCGGCGAAAGCCCTACCTGATAGAAGTTGACCCCATTTAATACATCGCCAGGGTAACAAATGAGCTTATGTACGATCGGGCTCACAGTCATGACCGGCACTTCTAGCCGCGTGCGCGGCATTCAAATTTTGGAAAACTTGCCCGCAGGCTGGCACGTCGCACGAGAAATGTAGTAATTCAGGTGCCCATTTCGCGCTTTCGAACTGTGACGCTATTATGCAGCCGATAACGAGCGTATTTTCCGCAAGCCGAATAGGGGGAATTTGATGGCAGTTAGCCCCTTGCACGACTGAGCAGACGGTGAATACGAGTTCGAGTATGACGCGAATTCTCCATCAGCCTTTTGATTCGCAACGCGCTCCCGCAAATGAAGTTCCGCAGACGCTACCTAGCACCGTAGTTCGAAAAGCGCTTAGGCGGCGATGGCGGGACGGCCCGGCGAGCAAGAGTTTGCGCATCTCAGCGAAATCGTCGCGACCTGAAAATAATCTAAAGCGTTTCGGCATTTCGTATTCCAACGATCACACCTCGATATGAGGATAGGTCTCGCAAAGGCGCTCCTTCTGGCGTTCAATTTCGAATGAGCACCAGGACAAACTTCAAAAGAGCCTCCCCTCGGATCGACTTCGTCATCACCTTGATGTTGGAATACCTATCCAGAACCTGGTTCGATACAGCGCAGCCAGCTGCGTTTGCCACGGGCTGCCGTCATCGAACGCTGCTGCACATCCACATAAAGTTGGACGCCAAGCTTGCCGAGCGCCCAACACGCAATCCCGTTTGCTTACCGATCATGGGCGCATCTTGATGACGCTGAGTCGGCCATCACCCTCCAGCTTGGCCAATCGAACTTCATCATAAACAAGAGCTTCCTTCTCCCTTAGCTGGGATCGAAGGTCATCCTCCGAAATCATCTCGCGCTCAAGATTCGCCGCGTTGAGCTTGCCGTTCTCGATAAGGGTTAAGGGCGGCGCTGCAAGGATGGGTCGCAGCTTCGGAAAACGATAGCGTAGCCAATCGATAATGAATTCCCAGGCAACGATCGTCAGGACTAGAATAAGACCTTCCGTCACCGAGCCGTATTCCTTGCCCAGGCCGTTTTGCGCCGCGTCGGCGATAAGAACGATGACGAGCAAGTCCGCCGGACCGAAACTTCCTGCTTGTCTGCGCGATACGAATCTCAAAATGGCGAATAGGCCGAGGTACATTATCGTTCCACGGACAACGATTTCCGCGATTCCAATGGACGGCATAAATACTGAACCCCAATTAACCGACATACCTCTACCTCACCGTTTTTGGACACCTCATATCCAACGCGCGCGAAACCGCGGTAGTTCGGAAGGCCGCCGAACCATCGGCATCTCTTCTGCGGTTTTGATAGCGACATCTGGTTGGCCTTACCGGGAATCTAAACCTTTGTCCGAAGGTTCTGCTGCAAGAGGACGATAGAATGCCTGAGCTTTCCCTTACCCCGGATTATGTTGCGAGGCTCATCGTGAAGATGCGCGGCGTTCAAGGCCGCGAGAAGACGACTGATCCACAAAGCGGATCAAATGCTCCCGACGACAACGTAATCGAGGCGCTTCGTAATCGAGGCGCTTCAGGACTCCACCCGGCGATCTCTCCCGCGAGGGAATACGCGAAGAGATCCGCGGACTTTCTGCAAGTGAGCAAGCAGAACTGGTCGGGTTGCTGTGGACCGGGCGTGGTGACGCCGAACCCGAAGATTGGGAGAACGCTATCGAATTGGCGGGCAACAGGCGCGAAACACCAACGGCGCACGACCTGATGTCAGAGCCGCTCGTCCTGACTTTTGGGCGGACGGCCTTGGAGAAGCTCGGAATTGGAATGCCCCTGGGAACTGATGCGTCGCTGTAAAAATATGACGAGCAGCAACAGATGCGATGGTTGTGGCTTAGAACAGGCGTGTTGGCAAGCTGCGTAATCTTGATCGCGCTTGCGTTGCTGCAGATCTTCGGAATTCAGCTGCTGCCGTTACATGGACCTCGTTGAGAAACCCCGTTCCGGCTAGCAGCCGGCGCGTAGGGATGCGTTTAGCCGGCGATGCAAAAGCGCCAAAGTGGCCGCTTCTGCCGCGGACAATTGGCCCAGACGCTGTGTTAGCTCCTTTTCGATCTTTGACTTCATAACTTGCGCGAGTTGGCCATCGAAGTAGCACTGCAAAACTTCCGGATGCACATAGCATTTGCGGCAGATTGTCGGCGTGTTGCCGAGTCGCGCCGCGACGGTTTCGATCGCGCGGCGCACGTTGCGCTTAGCGGCTGCTTCACTATCGACGGCTTCGTACTCGGACAGCGCGACGGCGGCCAGAACTGTCCCGGCCCAGGTGCGGAAGTCCTTGGCTGATATATCGTCGCCGGCAATCTCACGAATGTAAGCGTTGACATCTTCCGATGTCACGGCATGTAAACCGTCTGCATCTTCATACTGGAAGAGGTGTTGCCCAGGCAAATCTTGGCAATCACGTACGATGCGCGCAATCCGGCGATCGGAGACGGCGAGCCGCCAGACTTTGCCCGTCTTGCCGCGAAATTTGAACCGCATCTCACTCTTTGAGATCGTCACATGGCGGTCCTGTAGCGTCGTCAATCCGAAGCTGCCGTTGGTGCGGGCATATTCCTTGTTACCGACGCGGATGAGCGTTTGCTCGAGAAGCATCACGATGGTCGCCAGCACCTTCTCTCGGTCCAGCCGTTTACGACGCATATGCTGGCGTAGTCGTTTGCGAAGACGCGGCAGCGCCTTCGCGAAGGCCGTCATTTTGTTATACTTCGTTTCGTCGCGACTCTTCTGCCATTCGGGATGATAGCGGTATTGCTTGCGTCCGCGTGCATCGCGTCCGGTCGCCTGGATGTGGCCGACGGCGGTTGGGCAGATCCACACGTCCGACCATGCTGGCGGTATCGCCAAGCTCTTGATCCGGGCTTTGGTTCGGACATCAGTGACCCTTGCGCCCGAGGGTAAAACATAGACAATTCTCTTGCCTGCGCGCTTACGCGCAATGCCTGGATCGCCGTCATTGACGTATCTGAGGCCGGCATCTTCGGCGTCATCGATGTTCGCCGTCGACGCAACGCGGTCCGAATTCGCACGCATGAAAGATCCCGAGCTTCAAATTTTGCCCGCATGGGTTGATGCGGACAACGAAACGCGCCGGCTGGGATCGCAGTTCCGCCACGGCTTAGACCTGCTCAATTTGCCATGATCATGTTGGGAGAGGGTCTTTCTCGGGCGACGACAACCTGGCAGCAAGATCGCGCTGTGTGCAGCTTTCGCCAATTCCGAAACGAGATCGCGAGAAGCAAGAGCCGATGGAGCGGACGAGTTGGCCAAGCTTCTGCTTCTGATTTTTTCCGCTCATGCGAGCTCGTTCGAAAACCGCAATCCTTTATTTCGCCCGAAAAAATCCAACCGATAAAAGACCTTTTGCAAACTGGCGCTTGTGGTGTCCAAATTTGTCCGTGGGCTATGATAACAAATTGAAAATACTATTTAAAAATGTCCTTACACAGCCAAAAATGGCCAAAAAAATGTCCATTGGACACCAACAGGGACAAACGCATTTCGCATGATCTTCGCTGAACAAACCCCGCCCTTCGGAAATGGTTTCCAATCCACGCGGATGAAGGTGTGGTCGGCAGGAGCGTCATCGGCTACCGGTAATCTACGCAATGCGCACATTCCATTCGGCCATACTTAACCGCGACGCGTCGAGAACAGTTTTCCTAGGACAAAGGCTGCGAAACCGGTGACAGCCATTGCTTCGAGCGGGTTAGCCTTGGCATAGTTGGTGATCTTGTCGACGTACGGCTTTGCCTGGTTGAGGTACGGCTTGGCGCTATCAGAAAACTCGTTCGCCTTGTCGATCAGCTGCTTCTTGTTCTGTTCCAGGATATCGGTGGTGTCCATGGGCCGTGCTCCTTTGCTTTCGAACCCCGCTCAAGTCATGTTTGTTCCCAAACTCCGGTGGCATGCAAAGTGCGTACGAGGCGGAGCGGAACCAATGCCCGGATAAGGCGCGCAGCTTGACGATGAGACTTGCACCGCCCTGCTCGCGTCAGGATGTCCGTGGCAGGCGAGAGATGCCGATTACCCTTCACGTATCGTTTAACAAAAAAGCGGGAGCAATGAAGCTCCCGCCGGAGTTTTTCTCTTATTGGCTGGCGCCACTCGGATTTGTGCCGCTGGAGCTTGTGCCGCTTGCGCCCGAACTCGTGCCGGAACTCGCTGAGCCTTTGACATTGCCATTGTTACAGCCGGTCATGAACTCCGTTTGCGAGATCGAACCGTCGCTATCGGTATCGACGCTCTTGAAATTCGTGACGTACGTCTGAGCCTGGCTTTGCGACAAGGTCGAACCCTTTGTGGGGTTTGCCTGGTTCCACAACGTTTCACATTCCGCCTGAGAGAGCTTCATATTTGAACCCGCAGGTTCTGCTGCGAGGGTGGGCCCACTAAACAGAGCGATGCAGGCTAGGGCACTACCATAGACGGCCGCGGTGCGTAACATGTGTTTCCTCCATTTTTAACACCGATGGTAATCGAACTATTGTTGGGCTCGGCAGTTCCACGAATGAGAGAGGCGTTCTTTGATGGGCGGACTCGCGCGCGATCTGCAGCGCGCGCATGCGTCTCAAACGAGATGTTCGCCTGGAGCGAAACATGTTTGGCAGACCGTCTTTCCGCATCGTCAACAACGACCCTCCACGGTTTTGGAATATCAGCCGTCTACTGAGTTTCTGCTGCTCTGTAAGCGATCCCCCTACCGCGAGCCAAAGGTCACTCATCCCGGCCGGCTACCCTTGCTCACAAATCATAACAGGCTTGGGAGACGACGGCAGATTCCTGCACAATCGATGACGCCCATCCAAGCGGCGAGCGGGTCGGAACCGCGTTTTTGCTCCTGCAATCATCGCAGCAATAGCAAGTCGAATGTGCAAACAACGTTTTGACGCTGATGGAAGTGGCCGCCAAAGACGAAAACATTACCGTTTGAGTAGCTATAACCTGAGCGGCATGTTCATCGCGGCAACACCTTTTTCACGCCCTCGATGAGGTCGGACATCCGTACCGGCTTCGTGAAGATGCCGTCGTATCGTTCAGTTTCGCGTGTGCCCGGGCATATTCCGGCCCAAAAGCCAAGCACGCCTGAGAGGCTGCCAGGATCTACCCGTCCGAAGTTGCGGCGAAGCAGTCAGTGGCCTGGATCGGCGTGGCGTTCGCCGCCACTGTCATTGTCGCGGGTCGCCCCGCCAAATTTTTCCGTTCGCCCAGAAGACGGCGAAGCCAGTCGGGGGCCACCGTTACCGTCGCCTGCCCGCGTCGAAGGCTGGCTTCGATGAGGCGGCTGCGCTTGCTATGCATTATGAGACGATGCCTTTGCGCTGTGCGGCAGGCCAAGCCGCAAAAAGCGTCTCAGTTGTCACCGTCTCGACCTGCTGGTCGAACCGGTTCAGATAGATATCCATCATGGCGTCATGCGTTTCATTGGCCGAGCTGCACAAGGCATCCGTCACAAGGATCACGCGAAAGCCCCAGTCAATGGCTCCCAGAACGGTGCTCAGCACGCACACGTCGGTCTCGCCGCCGGTGATGATCAGCGTATCGATGTCGCCGTTCTTGAGATCGAGGTGAAGGGTGGTACCGGTCCAGGGGGAATAGACGTATTTATCGAACACGCGGGCCGGCGGAACAAACTTCGCAAGTTCCGGCACAAGGTCGACCTGATCAGGTCCCATGCGTTCGATCGTCATCATGTGCCAGCGCTCGTAGTAGTGTTTCCACATGCCCGCACCGGCCCCGGGCTCCCTGGCTGGTAAGAAACGCGTAAATATGGTGTGTGTCGGCCGCACATCGGAGATCGTGATGATGTTCGGGAGCACGCGCGGTAGCCAAGGCATTTGCCATGCAGTTGCGCCAGCGAACATACGCTGCATGTCGACGCAGAGATGGACCGTATTCTCAGCCACCGGGCCGAAGCGGAGCGCATTGCTTTTTGTCATAGCCGCACCCTAACATTTTCGGCCGCCCACTAGTTCCTGTGGGTAGCGCCCGCGGGTCGACCCGAAATGCGGGTTAGCGCCTTATGGTCCGAGCGCCCCATGACGAGTCGGAGGATGCGGATGACTGTCGACGTATTGATTATTGGCGGAGGCCCGGCAGGGCTTAGCGCCGCGCAGGTCCTGGGACGATGCCACAGGCGGGTTCTGATCTGTGATGAAGGAAAGCAAAGGAACCTGCGCTCGCAGGCGATTCATGGACTCTTAGGCCATGAAGGTACGTCTCCTTTGAATTTTCTCGCCCGCGCGCACTCCGAGCTTGCCCGGTATCCGACCCTACAGCTTCGCAGGACGCGGGTGATCGACGTCGTGCCCACTGAAGGCGGCTTTGCGTTTCAGTGCGAGGACCGCAGGCAGGGAATGGCTTCAAAGCTTCTCATCGCCAGCGGAATCGTCGACGAATTGCCTGCGGTCGCCGGCGTTGAGGCGCTTTATGGTATTTCGGTTCATCATTGCCTCTACTGTGATGGCTTCGAATATAGGGGCAAGGCTGTGGCCGCTTACGGCAAAGGCGACAAGGGAGCAGAACTTGGCATCGTCATGCAGCATTGGGTGTCCGACGTCGTTGTGTGCAGCGACGGTACCGAAATCAGCAGAGAGCTTCAGGGCAGGCTCGAGAAGCGCGGCATAGGCATGCGAATGGGAACGATCGCACGATTACGAGGGGAGCGGGGCCAGCTGTCGCAAATCGAGTTTGCGAGCGGACCGCCACTCCTGCGGGACGGCCTTTTCTTTGCCACTGGATGCAAGCAGGCATCCGATCTCTCGAACCGTCTCGGTTGCAAGCGAGATGAAAAGGGCGGCGTCTTTAGTCGCGCGGGGACGGAAGAGAGTTCGGTGCCCGGCGTTTATATAGCGGGGGATGCATCGCGCGACGTTCTCATGGTCTCGGTCGCCATCGCGGAAGGGGCGAAGGCGGCTGTCACGATTAACAAGGCATTGCTCGCCCGTGACGGGTTCTGGGATTAGCCAGACAGCTGTCCTGCCCTGCGACACAAGAACTTTTAACAAGTCGCGATGTCGTTCGACAGAGACCGTAAGTACGAAAAGATTTCCGGACGCCTGGGCGCGGAATCGCCGCCAAGCGCGGCTACGAGCAGGAAAGCTGACAGTGTGTACTTGAAAATATTCAACGTGCGCTGCCGCACCGCCCAAGCCAGGCGCCTTCCCTTATCGCCACGCTCATCGGGGCGATCGCAAGTCGGTGAGGAGGTGCGTCTGTTCTACGACGTTTGAGCAGCAGGCGGGCTGGGGTCAAACAATCAGAAGCGGATCGGCCTCCACCCCCGCCTTGCGCCGCAGACTATTTTCCCGTCGAATTGTCCTTCGAGGGTGTGCGGTCCGACGTGCCTTCAGGCGTCTGACCCGCGTCCGTTCCAGTGTTCCCTTGCGAACTTGCATTTGGGGTGCGATCAGGAGAGGGATTGCCAGGCGTCCGATCGGAGGTTTTACCCTTGCTGCCGGGTTCGTTGTTCGTCGAGGCGCCGGATTGATGTGTCGTCGATGAGCCTCCTGCGAGAACCAGAGATGGGCTGCCGGTGAGCGCCAGCGCGCTGGTGGCGATAGTGAAAATAGCTTTCTTCGATAACATGTCGACCTCGTTTTTTCTGTTCGGAACCTCAAGCAATACGGCGGACCGCGTTCAACGTTCCTTTTTTCGTGACGTTCATCTTGAGCGGCTGAGCAGGGGGAAAAGGATCGCGGTGGCAATCCCGTTTTCGGAGCGAGTCGACTCTTTCATCGCTCCAGGCCGGTTGCCCAGCCGGAGCATTGGCTGAGCCCTCACTGGCGCGTTGCCTTGGTCCGCCTCGGAGGAGATTGGCCCTGAAATTTTTCGCACCTCCCGCTCACCAATTAAGTGGGCAACGTGGTTGTCCTTTTGGTATCCGAGGCTGTTGGAAGCGGTGGCCTCGGATCAACCTCTCGCGGGCGGTATCGAGAGACCAGAGCGCAACGTCGTTGATTTGATGGCCCAGCTGCGCGTCACCGTTGAGGAAAAAGGAAAGGGTGAGGCAGCAGGTAAATCAACGCCGACGTGGCCAAAGAAGTCGGTGTAGCTGGAGCAGGGGTCACTTCGTAATTGGAAGAGCTTGGCGTAACATCGATGGCGTCGGTTACGGGCTTTTTCGGTGAAGCCGAGTTCGATCCCGCAGGCGAGCTCGTTCGCATTACACTTGATGCGCTATCCGCCGGCGACCCACTTCTTGTTCTCGACATTGCAAAGCTCATCCCGGACGGTACGCGCCAGAGGAAGGTGCTTTCGATCGACGCCGACGTTCTTTACGCAGTTTTGGAGTACTCCGCGAAAGTGGCGATCGCCTCGAATAACGTCTTCGGCGAAGCTCTGCGCGCGTGTCTGAAAAAGAAGGGTCGGCCGTTGGTCTGAAGAAGGCCTTCGCGCAGAGCGCGCGGCGGACGCCGGCGATGATCCCGAGCTTGCGAAGAAGAGAACAGACGGGAAAAGACGGTGGACATTCATCCTAATGGCCAAGGAACCAGATGTCCGTTTTCCAGGTTCAGGTATTTAACTGTTTCGGGCGCGATGTGATGGCTGTTGCCCTTAGATCCCATATTAATCGCTGTATCAAACACGGGTCGTTGATCCTTGAGCTTCCGCGCGGGGAGCAACTGGCTGCGGGCGATGGTTCAGGGCTGCCGATCATTATACGGCTAAAGGATAATCGGGCCGTCGCTGAGCTTCTTCTGAATCCCGAGTTGGCGCTCGGTGAACTTTACACTGACGGTCGCTTAATCGTGTCTGGCGGCTCGGTGTATGATTTTCTCGACTTGCTCGGCCGCAATATACCCGGGTTGCTACCGCCTCAAATCGGTCGCTGGCGGCACGCAATCAGAACGGGATTTGATCGGTGGCGGCGCGGTAACTCTGAGAGGATCGCGAGACGCAACGTCCACCATCATTATGATATCGATGATCGCATCTATTCTTTGTTCCTTGACCCGGACAGGCAATATTCCTGCGCATATTTTGAATCGGAGCGGCAAAATCTCGAACACGCGCAACTCGCGAAGAAACGACACCTTGCCGCGAAATTGCTTGTGTCTGAGAATTCCAGGGTGCTTGACATCGGCTGTGGATGGGGAGGCTTGGCGCTCTACCTTGCGGAACTTTGCGGCGTCGACGTCACAGGCGTGACCCTATCGCCCGAACAGCTCAAAGTGGCGGAGCGGCGCGCCCAAGAAAAGGACCTCAATCTGCGCGTCCACTTCCGGCTCGAGGACTACCGTGCCGTGACCGAAACCTTTGACCGCATCGTCTCGGTCGGCATGTTCGAACACGTGGGTTTCCGCAATTACGAGACTTTCTTCGGCATGATCAGCCGAAGTCTCAAACCGGACGGCATCGCCTTGCTCCACTCGATCGGGCGTCTGGACGGGCAAAGCGCGACCAACCCATGGATTGCAAAACACATATTCCCGGGGGGGTATATGCCTTCGCTGGCGGAAGTCCTTCCCGCTGTTGAGAATTCGGGCCTCATCGTGACCGATATCGAGATCCTGAGGTTGCATTATGCCGATACGCTCGCAGCGTGGCGTAGCCGTTTCCTCAGTCATCGCGCAGAAGCTGCGGCTGTTCTCGGCGAAAGATTCTGCCGTATGTGGGAATTCTATCTGGCGGGTAGCGAAGTTGGTTTTCGTTACGGCGGACTGATGGTTTTCCAAATGCAACTTGCCAAGAAAATTGACACGGTCCCGCGCACGAGGAACTACATCGCCGAAGAAGAATCGCGCCTACGCAAGCTGGAGCAGGCCGGCGCGAAGCGAGGGGTTGCGGTGCGGTTAGTTCATTCCCGATGATGGCCCATGCGCGGTCAAATTGAAATTTCAGGGCTCTTCAAAAGGCTGAGCATCATCTCCACCAGAATGGCCGGATTCGCAGGCTTCTCGAGATACGGAATATTTCGAAGTGGCCCCTCGAGCTCGCCCTTTCGGTATCCGCTGTAAATGATGAAGGGGATGCCGCGTTCTTTGAGACGCGCGTAGAGAAACGAACTATCGCCGTCAGGAAGCGCGTGATCGAGGATCGCTCCCGCGAGGCCGTCATACTCTACGATAATCATCGCGTGACGAAGTGTGTTTGTGGTCGTCAGTTCAGCGCCGGTGTGTTCGAAAGCCCTTGAAATATCCATGACAATAAGAGGTTCATCCTCAACGATGAGGATCGACCGCCCCGTGAGTATTGGGCGTTGCATTGGAAAGTAGCCTTTAGCGCGGCTAAGCGCGACTGCCAGAGGCAGGGCGGCCCTGAAAGGGGCCGCTGATGTCCCAAGCGTCGATCAATCCTCGTACGCGCAGCAATCGTAAATGATCGACTGGGAAAGGCCAAAGCCGGGTAGCGGTCCCGAACTTGGTGCTGCGTATGGATAGAGTCTACCATGTGCAGCCCCAGGAGTCCTAAAATTTTGGCTTTCCGGTGGCCCTTTCGCGACAGTTGCGGCGGCTGGCTCCGAACGGTGTGAAGCATCGGCACCTTTGGCGGAACCGACGCAACCCACTCTCCGTTGATGTGCAGGAATGAAGTCATATGATCTTTCCGCAAAGGAGCACCCGCCGCGATGGCGGATTGCTCCTTGTTGGTCCCAATAAACACCAGAGTATCGCGATGAAGGTCGGTCAGTCCGCCCGACGCGCCCGCGCGCGAGACGTATCGAAAAAATCGAGTTTCGAAGAGGCGATCGAGCATGTCGAGGCGATTTGCGCGCTTCCGCCCTCGCCCATTCCTAGCCGAGCGCCGACGGGCATCTGATGCGCCGATATTGCGACTGCCGGTTCGACGCGAGCTCTTAAGCCGCTTGAAACAGGCGGGGTGTTGCAGCTTTCGCCGGTTTCCTTTTTGGCGGCCGTCTTCTTGGCTGCTCATTTATCGGCAGCGATGAATTCTCTGGGGACCTTCTGCGGAATACCTGCCTTTCGGCGAACGCTGGATTGTGTCCTGCCGCCTCCATGAACCAGTGTTCTTGCGCGGATTTTGAGGCCATGGGCAACCTTCGCCTTCGATTCATCGACAAACGCCAAACGCGAAGATTTCGTTCCGTGGTGTGCTCCCACCGATGTCGATCAGCGCGAACGCCAAAGGCCGCAAATTAGCAAAGGGCCCATCTGGCCTGTATCATGGGAACAAGGCCGCCTATCCCTGGTTGGACTCGTATTCGTATTGCGTGAGGCGCAGCATGACCGGGAATGTCATTTGGGTCGATTTTAAAGCCCGCGACAAGCTCTATGACGTGACAGTGATCGAGCGCTTTGCAAGGATCACTAGAGAGACGAGGCAGCCGCGGCCTCACGGTTACGAGTTCGATGTCATAGCGCCTTTGCGAAGGCCAATGCTGGTTGATGGGCGTTGAGGCTCGATCAGGACGACCTACAAGGATGTGGGTTGGACCCCACAACCTTAGACCAAGCACACGCTTTTATCGGAGCACGTGAATGATAGCCAAGGGACCACGAGTCCATAAAGATGAGGACCGTTCGCACCAGCCTCGTCAAGAGACGACTCCCTCATCGCGAGAGCGTCAAACCACGGCCGTTGAAGACCATGTGAAAAAGCGGGAAAAGCTTTCCGACAAGGCTAGCGGAAAGACCAAATGTCCCGGACGCTGAAATGGCGCTTGCAACCCAAGCGATCTCTTTCATCGCAATGTGAACCGTTACCGATCCCAGATAAAGGTCCGCTACTTCTCTCAGGTTGCTCTTTGAACGAATGCCGCACTGTTCGAAATCAGCTTCGATGAATTAGATGCCCAGACAAGCGTTTGGGATGTTTCCCATATTTTTACAGCCGCTTTGCAAATTTGCGGAAAGATCGTCTTTAGATCTGAGAGGCAAGCTCTAATTGCGAAATGGAGCGCATTCGGTCGGCGAGGCAATTTTCGATCTACCTACCTGATCATTGCTCGTGACGTTTAGAGTGCGTCGCCTGTACACGGTCCGCGTCGACGAGCCGGATCCGAAATTCAGTCATATGCTGCTTGAACAGTTTGGCGGCGCCAACGGCAACTCGCGGCCGCAATGCAGTATTCCGTTCAGGGAGCAACTGCGAAGATCCCGCTCTAAAGGACCTCTTGATCGATATCGGCACCGAAGAGCTGAGTCATCTTGCGGACGTTGGCACGCTCGCCCGTCTGCATCTTGCGCCCATGAAGTTCGGCCGCGACGCCGCCGAAGCCAACCCGCTGATTGCCATTGCCGGTGGCGGCGGCGTTAATCTCTTCAACTCGATGGGCAATGCCTGGACCGCCGACTATCTTAAGATCACAGGCGAACTGGACGTCGACTTGTGCAGCAATATTGCGGTGGAAGCGCGGGCTAAAATCGTCTATGAGCGCCTTATCCAATTCTGCGACGACGCCGGCACCAAAGACGCCTTGCAGTTCCTGATGAGCTGCGAGATCACGCATATGAAGGCGTTTGCTGCTGCGCTCGATAGTCTCGAAAAGCCTCGTTTCTCCATCGGCCAGATCGCCCCGACAGCTGCCTCAACCGGCGAGGGTGAACACGGCGAGATCGATGCCCGGGGTTCCTGGAATGAAGGCGGCGAATGGGAACTTGTCGAGAGTGCCGTCGTGAATGGCAAGGGGAAGGACACCGGGAGGGAGATGCAGACAGAAGCCTCCGAGGCGGACGATCCCGACATCGTGGAGGCCCTGCTGGTCAACAACCCCCGCGATCTTCTGCACGCGGAAAAACAGATTATGAAAGCGCTTCCAAAAATGGCGAAGGCGGCCAAGACGGAACAGCTAGCGGAGCTCTTCCTGCAGCATCTTCAGGAGACGGAAGACCGGGTAAATTGCCTCACCGAATGTCTGCGGCTTTTGGGAGCGCCGGCGCGCGCCAAGCCCTGCAAAGGCATGATGGGACTTCTGGAGAAGGGTGATGAGATCATCGCCGAACATCAGAAAAAACTAGCCGGAATGGATCTTGATCGGGGCCGGTCAGAAGGCCGAGCATTATGAGATCGCCGGCTACAAATCTGCCCGGGATTTAGCGCAACAATTAAATGAGACGGCCGTCGTCCATCTTTTGCAGCTCTCCCTGTCAGAAGAGGAGAACGCCGATCAGCTGCTCAATCAGCTCGCGCGGCCA
>Ga0256905_1000034_pt1 | contig 21537 bp, 20 predicted proteins | sample MC6MC0743MT_FD_190204 | JGI IMG/M metagenome (GOLD analysis project Ga0256905, IMG submission 190204) | Metatranscriptome of enriched soil aggregate microbial communities from Iowa State University, Ames, United States - MC6-MC0743-MT... | ecosystem: Environmental > Terrestrial > Soil >...
GCCGCCACGCCGTCGCGGGTTGCCGGGCATTCCGGCGCCCATGGCGCGCATGTTGCGATAGTTGATCCATATGATCAGCGCCACGATGAGAAAGAAGACGATCATGTGCATCATGACAGTCGGATCATCATGAGGCGTGCGTCCGCCTTGCGCGCGCCGTTCCACTTCCTGCGGATCGCCAAGCAAAACCGTCTTGATGTCGCGCACGCCGTCCTTGATGCCGCCAGCGTAGTCGCCCCGGCGGAACCTCGGAAGGATGGCGTTCTGAATAATCAGCGCCGACATGGTGTCGGTCATGAACGGTTCGAGGCGGCGGCCGACTTCGATACGCACCTTGCGTTCGTTTGGCGCGACGATGAGCAGGATGCCGTTGTCCTTGCCCTTTTGACCGATGCCCCACTTCCTGGCGAGGCCGATGCTGTAGTCTTCGATCGGATAGCCATCGAGCGATTTGACCGTGACGACGGCGATCTGATCCGTCGATGTCTGTTCGAGCCCGGCGAGGGTATTTTCGATCTCGGCCTTATCGGCGGGTGAGAACAGTCCGGCTTGGTCGGTGATGCGGCCGGTCAGTTCGGGATATGTCGGCACGGCGAAGGCGGTCGCAACGAGAACCACGGTCGCCGCGAGCAGGCCGAGCAGCGCAATGCGCACGCCCAGCCAAAGCTCGCGACGTGAGACCAAAGACCGAGCGGCGATGGATGCGCCAGTCATCGGGCGGGTTCCGTCAAAAGGGTTGAACGCCGCCACTACGGCTTGCTGAAATCGACCTTCGGCACCTTCTGTTCTTCAGCCGGAATGTCGAATGCCGCCATTTCCTTGGCTGACGGATACAGCGCCATCTTCCACAGGCGACCAGGGAACGTGGTGATTTCGGTATTGTAGGCGCGGACGGCATCGATGTAGTCGCGCCGCGCGATGGCGATGCGATTCTCGGTGCCCGCGAGTTCGCTCTGCAGAGCGAGGAAGTTTTGGCCGGACTTGATATCCGGATAGCGTTCGACCACCGCCATCAATCGGCCGAGCGCGCCGCCGAGCGTCGATTGCGCATCCTGGAATTTTTTCATTGCCTCAGGGTTGGTCAGGATGTCCGGCGGGAGCTGAATGTTGGTCGCCTGCTTGCGGGCTTCCGTGACCTGCGTCAGCACCGACTTTTCCTGATCGGCGAAACCCTTCACCGACTCAACAAGGTTCGGGATCAAATCGCTGCGCCGCTTGTACTGATTGAGCACCTCGCTCCATGCCGCCTTGGCTTGCTGCTCATAAGTGGGGATGGTGTTGATCCCGCACCCGGCCGTCGAAACCGCAGCCAGGACGACGGCTAGAAACGCGAGCGGACGTACGATGGACATTCTGGTGATGGCGGTCATGACGCGGATCGTCCCTCTGTTCGGCGTCCTCTCAATGGACGCAAGCGCAGTGAGCTTTCGCTGGCCCGGGTAGAGCCCGGGTATTTTCCTATGAGCTTCTGGTGCCGTGTTCAAGGGAAGCGTGGAGCGGCGATCGTCTCTACAACGATTAATGGCTTTACCAAGGTTTGCCGCGAGACTTCGCCGGTGACTCTCGAACGCTTACATTTCCGATTGGACGTTGGACTTTCTTGTCCTCCGGCCAGCGGCAGGTTTCCGGCGTAAATGCGAAGAATTTGCGTCACTTTTTTACGAAACGCCGCGACCCGTTACCTGTGTTCGAGGGATTCTCATGCGTAAGTTTTTTCTGGGGGCGTGCGGCGCGGCCTGCTTTTCTCTTTTGGGCGCGGCGCCAACTTTGGCGTTCGGCGGTCATTGCGGCGACCGGGCCGTCGAATGTTACGACAAGGTTCAAACCCCGGATCTCTATGCGGCGCGCACGCGCCCGGTGCTGGTGCGGCCCGCGTATCGCACTGTCATTCCGACGCCGCCCGTTATGCGCAACATCACCGTTCCAGTCGTCGTCCGCCCGGGTCGGTGGCGCACCGTTGTTGCTCCGCCCGTTTATGGCGTGAGGCGCGAACGTGTTCTCGTTGCTCCGGGACGCAAAGTTTACGATGAGATTCCTGCCGTGACGCGGCGCGTCGAAAGAACCGTTGTCGTACCTGGGCAGGTACGCTGGCGTCGTACGCGGGACATGTTCGGCCATGAGCGTATGTGCAAAGTTGTTTCGAGGCCGACGCGGCGGACAATCGTTCGCGAGGTCGTCGTCTCGCCAGCGCGGCGCGTCGCGCACGTCCGTCGCCCGGTTTATGACATCGTCGAGCGGCCGGTCGAGGTGCGTCCGGCAACAGCGCGGCGAGTCTACGAACCGGCGATCCATAGTTACATCAATCGTTCCGTCGTCGTCCGCCCGGCCGGAGTCGCCGTTGTCTCGCATCCGCCTGTGGTCGGGATAACACGCGAGCATGTTCTGGTCCGGCCCGGCGGCTATGCCTGGGTGCGCTCGCGCCCCTGACGCTTCGAGGTTACCGAAACGCAAACCGCTCAGCGAAAGGCCGCTCAACAATGCGGCCTTTTTATTGGGACGGACTATTCAGTTAAATTGGCAGCGCATTATCGGCGTGCCGATGGATGGGGAGGAAATGCGTCCAGCTCGATAGCGAGACGTCGACCTGGAGCGGAAAGGCCACGGCCAAAAGGGGAAAGCTGAATATCATGGCCACCATAATCACACATGCGAGCGTCGCCTGCATGGCTTGAATGATGTGCTTCAATCGAATGCACCCTCCTTGATATTACAGGTGCATTATGGTGAGCGAGTATGGCGTGGAATAGGCGCGACTGCGGCATATCGAAGAATGTGCGGCGCGTTCATTGCACGCCGCACTTTTTGATTACCGCCAAACGCAATGGCGATGTCCGTGTCTCCACCAGCAGTGGCGATGGCGGCGATGATGCCAACGACGCCAATACACATCTTGCGTAGGCGAAGCCTGCTTCGACAGTACGTTCAATGTGTGCACATTGCTGCTGACGGTCGTCGCGCTCGCGTAACCTGCGCCCAAAACCATCGTCGCGGCGACGATGGCTATCCCCCAAGTTGTTTTCATCCGTACTCTCCTCGGTTGGCGGCGCCGTTTTAGGCACCGCCGAAACTATAAGGTTCGGCCGAGCACGCCCTTCCATACGGTTTCGTAAAGTGGGGACGTTTTAGGACGGAGAGACAAATAAGCTACGGTCGCGATTGTGGCTGCTTACCAGCGAAGCCAGTCGAGCGATTTGGGTCCACGGCAGAAATCGCGATGACGCAAATAATAGCAGCGGCGGCCATCGAAATAATCGTCGCTATAGAATGGATCGCCCGCGTATGTTGAAAAGCCGAAGCGATAGCCATATGGCGGGCCCGGCCGATAATATCCGCGCCGCAAATGCGAATAGTGCCGGTGATGTTTCACGACATATCCGTTGTGCGCATGGCGATAATGCCGATAGTGGGACGAATTCGCCTCGGCTTGGATCGCAACCATCATCAATGTCAGGGCGGCGATGACGATGGCGCTGATGCTGTTGTTCATGGCAATGCCTCTCGGGGGCGATGTCTAAGCGTGCTCGATGTTTGCGTCAGGATAGCTATTCCTAACGCACGGCACGCAAGAATGGCTCCGAACGGTTAAGCCGTCCGGAGCCTCATTCGAGAGACGGTCGAGAGACACGGTCAACGTGAATTAATAGCCGTAGCCGCAGTAGCGGCGTCCATAGCGCCAGTAGCAGCCATAATAAGCATCGTCATAATAGTCGTCGTCGTAGTAGGGGTCGCCGAAGTAGATACCGGGCCCGTAACCGTACCACCGGCCGCCATGCCAATGGTGATGACCTCCGTGCCCGCCGTGGTGCCAATCGCCGCGATGGCCGCTATAGTTTCGGACCATTCGCGGACCGGCGAACCCGCGGTCGCTAAAACTTCTGACGTGACCGCCACCAAAGCCGTGACCACCTCCGAAATGGCCACCGCCAAAACCGCCGTGGAATCCACCTCCGCCTCCACCGCCGTGGAAGGCTTCCGCCACCGGGACGAACGCCACCAGCGACAGGGCAGCGCCGAGCGCCGCCAAGGCACTTGCATACTTTTTCATAGTCATCCTCTTGTGTTTTCCGGGACGCTGGGGCGGCCTTGAATTTCGCGCTTCGGCCAGCCCGCGTCGGCACCGGCATCGACGTTCGAGGGAACGCGCCTCCGCTATCGATGGTTGCGTGAACTGGCGGGTTCGTCCGCTTACCGATTTGTGATGTTGGAGGACCGCGCCGGAGAGGCTTCAAAAAGCGCTGTTAACCGCCCGGTATGGCCGGCGGTCGAACCCGGCGCCGGAGGCCGAATTTGGCCGCGTGCTGAATGTGAAATGTGTTGGGACAGGGTGGGGCGGCCCTGAGAGACTGGAGCGGGCGAAGGGATTCGAACCCTCGACCCCGACCTTGGCAAGGTCGTGCTCTACCCCTGAGCTACACCCGCGTTTCCATCGTCACAGCGCCTTGCGGCGCCGAGAGACACGCCTTATGGCGCATGTGCCAAGCCATTGCAAGTGGCGGATCAAGAATGGGCAGGAAGCCGCAGCATCGTGTCCATCGCGCGCCCCGCAACGGGTATTGGCGCAACAGGAAAGGCCAGGAATGCCCCTCACACGGGACGAACTTTTGAGGCGACTCGGCGACCTCGGGATCGCGACGAAAACCGTCGATCATCCCCCAGCGTTCACCGTGGCCCAGAGCAGCGGCATGGACATTCCATTGCCTGGAGCCCACACTAAGAACCTCTTCCTGAAGGACGAGAAGGGCGGTCTCGTTCTGGTGGTCGCAAAATGCACGACCGTGGTCGATCTCAAGTCACTGGCGAAGCGGTTGGGCATGGGCCGATTTTCATTCGGCAAGCCGGATCTGCTATTGGACGTGCTGGGTGTAACGCCCGGATCGGTGACGGCTTTCGCGGTCGCCAACGATCGTGAAGGCCGTGTTAGAGTGGTGGTCGATGAGGCGTTGATGGCTGAAGACAGCGTGAACTGCCACCCGCTTGAGAACACTGCGACAACCAACATTGCAAGCAACGACCTTTTGCGGTTCATTCGGTCAACAGGCCATGACCCCAGCGTCGTTGCGCTAAGCGCCGCCGACACGGCGGCGAGGAGATAAAATCGATGGATTTCGGTACTGAAAAGCCAGGCCTCGGCGGGGCTGGCGGCGATCTCATCAAGGACGTGACGACGGCATCGTTCAAGGCGGATGTCATCGATGCTTCGACGTCCGTTCCGGTGATCGTTGACTTCTGGGCGGCATGGTGCGGCCCGTGCAAGCAGTTGGCGCCGCTCATCGAGAAAACCGTCCGCAGCTATGGTGGAAAGGTTCGGCTGGCGAAGGTCAACGTCGATGAAAATCAAGCGATCGCTGCGCAGCTCCGGGTTCAATCGTTGCCGACGGTTCTGGCGTTCCGGGACGGCCAGCCCATCGACGGGTTTGTCGGGGCGCAGCCGGAGAGCGCCATCAAAGCCTTCGTCGATCGGCTCGTTGCGGATGACGTCGAGATCGGGATCGGCGAGCTTTTGAAGTCGGCGCAGGAATTGCTCGAAGAGGGCGACCTGCAAGGCGCTGCGGAAATTTTCGCGACGATTTTGCAGGAGGACCGCACGAACGCCGAAGCGCTTGCGGGGCTGGCCTCATGCTACCTGCGAAGTGGTGATGCCGGACGCGCCAAGCAGACGCTGGGGCTGGTGCCGCCGGACAAGCGGGAAATTGCGGCTGTGCGGAGCGTCGAGGCCGCCATCCTGCTTGCCGAAAAGAGTGCAGGCGCGGGTGATTTGGCGACCCTTCAACAACGCCTTGCCGAGAACGCCAACGATCATCAGACGCGCTTCGATCTCGCGATCGGTCTGGCAGCCAACGGAGAGAAGGCCGAAGCTCTTGATCTTCTGCTCGATCTCGTCAGGATGGACGCGAAATGGAACGACGAGGCGGCGCGCAAGCAGCTCTTGCAATTCTTCGATGCATGGGGGCCGAAGGAGCCGCTGGTTGCGGAAGGGCGCAGAAAACTATCGTCGATCCTATTTAGATGAGCCGGCGACGGTGACGCGGAGATGAATTAATTTGACGCTGACAGACCGTTACAGGCGGCCGGCCGACCTGCCGGCCAGGATTCCGGTGTTTCCGCTCCGGGGGGCCATCCTGCTGCCGCGCGCGACGCTCCCTCTCAATATCTTCGAGCCGCGATATCTGGATATGATCGACGACGCAATGTCCGGAGGGCGTGTCATCGGCATTCTGCAGCCGGCGCTGGCGGGCGATGACGATCAGGAAAGTCCGCTCGACAAGTCGGCGGGCTTGCGCTCGGTCGGTTGTGCCGGGCGCATCACCTCCTATCAGGAACTCGACGACGGGCACCTGATCATCACATTGACGGGCATTACGCGCTTCCAGTGCGTCGGCGAAGCGGAAACCGACAAGCCGTATCGCATCATGAGCGTCAGCTATGACCGGTTCGCGAACGATCTGACGGAAGGTCTCGGCGAGGAGCTGGTCGATCGGCAGAACCTGCTGCGCGTTTTGAAGACCTATCTCGAGGTCAACAGCCTGAAAACGGATTGGTCCACGATTCAGAGAGCGTCGAACGAATTTCTCATCAACGCTTTATCCGTCATGTGTCCTTACGGGCCGGAGGAAAAGCAGGCGCTGCTTGAGGCCAAGGATTTGCGGTCGCGCGCGGAGGTTCTCGTTGCGCTTGCGGAAATCGATCTGGCGTCGAACGGCAGTAGCGGAACGACACTGCAATAGTCGCGGGAATTGCAGCAGCAGGAGTGTTCGCAATTGACCTCGAAAAATGTGAATCGCGGCAACGAGCCAGGCAACACGGTCGATCCCAAGATTTTGGAGCTGCTTGTTTGCCCGCTGACGAAGACGCGACTGATCTACGATGCGGAAGCTCAGGAGTTGATCAGCGTCGCTGCCGGATTGGCGTTTCCGATACGGAATGGCGTTCCATTGATGATCGAGGACGCGGCACGGCATCTGACGGACGATGATCTGAAGCGCCGCTAAAAACCATTGTCGTTCCGGCGGAAAACTTGCCGCGCGAGCGTCTTTCAAAGCGCATTGTCCAAAAATTTTGATCTTTTTTGCAGTTTAACCAAGTCTCTTAGGAGTCCATCAAACATCAGGGATGAAGCTCGTCTGCATATTGCAGGGGCAGATGATTTTGCTGAGACGATCCTCCCATTTTCAAGCTCCCTCCCCGGGCGAAGCGCTGCCGGGTTCATTCGTGGCGGCTGGGCAGTCGTTGGCGGTCCGGCGCCAGCTTGCTCGCGTCATCGCGCTGGCGGGCCTCGTATTTGCGGTCTTCGGTCTTGCTCTCAAGCAGCCGGGATTTGACTTGGGCACGCTCGGCATTTCCGCTGGCGTGCTGCTTCTTCTGCTCGCCGCGTTTCGGCGTCTTCCGAAAATCGAGACGGTCAATGCGCTGTTCAAATTCAGGGGGGCGGGCCCCCAACGGGTCGACGCGGGTCTCGAAGATATCAAGGATGCGCATTGGGCGCTCGCCGATAATGCGGCACGGTATCGCGAGCTACTCGATGCGCAGCGCGAGCTGATCGTTCAGCGGACGACGGATGGCCGTATCGTCTTTGCCAATCGAGCATTCTGCGAAGCGTTCGGCGTTCAATGCGATGCGATCCTCGGCACGAAGTTCGAGCCGCTCGTGGTTCGCGAAGACGTTGCGGAGGAGTCATCTTCTCCCGGCCGCCGGGTCGTTCAATTGCTGCAGACAGGAAGCGCGCGGCGTTGGATTTCGTGGGATGTGCGAAAGATGGAAAGCGGTGCTGGCGCGGTTGAAATCCAAAGCGTCGGCAGGGATGTCAGTTTGGAGCGGGCCATCGAAGCCGAACTGAGGGAGGCGCGGGATATGGCCGAGGCTGGCAATCGCGCCAAGTCCCGTTTCCTCGCCGCCATGAGTCATGAAATTCGCACGCCCATGACCGGCATTCTGGGAATGATCAGTTTGCTGCGCGATACGCCGCTCGACGCCGACCAGCGAACAAGCACGCGCATTGTCGAAGATTCGGCGCGGGCCCTATTGGTGTTGATCGACGACATTCTTGATTTCTCCAAGGTCGAGGCGGGCAAGCTCGAACTCACGCATAGGGTGTTCTCGCTCAAAGCCTGCATCGCACAGGCCATGCAGCTTCTGGCGCCCGGAGCCGCTGCGAAACAGTTGAGCTTCACATCGACGGTGACGAGCGATGTCCCCGAGTGGGTGAGCGGCGATGAGGTTCGGGTCCGGCAGATTGTGCTCAATCTCGTTTCGAACGCCGTGAAATTCACCGACAAAGGCGGCGTGGCGGTCTGCGTGTTGATGGCAGATTCGAGCCCGGTAGTGGACGGGACGTGCAACATCGCCATCAAGGTGATCGATACGGGCATCGGTGTACCGGCCGAGTTTGCCCCACGGCTGTTCGGCGAATTTGAGCAGTGCGATAATGCGACGACTTCACAAATGACAGGCGCTGGATTGGGTTTGGCGATTTCGAAGCGCCTTGCGCAGGCGATGGGCGGGGATATCGTTGCCGACACGAACCCCGGTGAGGGTACGTCGTTCACGGCGATCCTTTGCTTCGATGTTGCCGAGAACCCCGGCGTCCAATCGCCAGCCGACCGATCTGCCGCCACTGTGCGTTTGCCTGCGTTGCGTGCGTCTGAGGGGGTCTATACGTCCGAGCGTGTGAACCTCGTCGCCGAGGGGTTCAACGTTCTCATCGCGGAAGACAATCCGATCAATGCACTTCTGGCGCGCAAAATCGTGACCCGCGCTGGAGGCACGGCAACCATCGTTGAAGATGGGCGATTGGCGATCGCGGCTGTCTGGGACACCCTGCAGCACCGCAAGGCGGCGTTCGATCTTATTTTGATGGACGTCTTGATGCCCGGCATCGACGGTCTGGCTGCCGCCAAGTCGATCAAGGATCTTTTTCGCGATCGCCGGCATCCCGGCCTTGTCTGTCCTCCGATCATCGCGCTGACCGCCCACGCCTTCGCGGAGGACCGGGAGCGCTGCTATGCCGCCGGGCTTGATGATTATTTGGCGAAGCCGTTCGAGGCCGATCAGCTTCAGGATGTGCTGCTGCGCTGGGCGCCCCCAAGGATCGAGACTGCGCCGCCTGCGGCGTAAACTGGCTTATTTGTAATCTCAAAACTGTCACGGAATCGTGCTAGCCAAATTCGGGTTGAATTGCTCGAGGGACGCGGTATGTGGCAGGCGATTGCGGAGCGCGGAAAGCGGAGCGCTCGATTGCCCGTCAAATTCCCAGGCGGTCTTTTGGCCCTCAATGGGCTGAAGGGCCCATCGCCCCATTTCAAATCGTTTTCGCGAAAAATAGAGCCGAAGATCTACGGCCGGGTCGGCAACCTTGAGGTCCGGTTGGCGCGAACGTGGCCGGAGATCAAGCTCGCGCAACGTCTTCGGTATCAGGTCTTCTACGAAGAGATGTCGGCGACGCCGACGCGGCTGGCGCAATTTCGCCGCCGCGACGAAGATGCCTACGATGCGATCTGCGATCATCTTCTCGTGGTCGATCTCGACGAGACGCGGCCAACGCGGAGTGGGCGACCGGGGTGTCCGAAGGTCGTCGGGACTTATCGCATCCTTCGCCAGGATGTGGCCGAGCGCGGACCAGGGTTTTACTCGGCCGGTGAATACAATCTTTCGAGCTTGCTGAAGAGCAAGTCTCCGACGCATCGTTTCATGGAGCTTGGCCGTTCGTGCGTGCTCGCGCCGTATCGCAGCAAACGGTCGGTGGAATTGCTCTGGCATGGACTCTGGACGTATGTCCGGGAAAACGGAATCGACGTCATGCTCGGCTGTGCGAGTTTTGAGGGCACCGATCCCGACGCGCATAAGATGGCGCTCAGCTATCTGCATCATCGATCGCTGGCACCGGATGAATGGCGCTGCCGGGCGCGCGACGATCTCTATGTGGCTATGAACCGGATGCCGCTGGAGGCGATCGACGGCAAGGCGGTGATGAAAGCGATTCCGCCGCTCGTCAAAGCCTATCTCCGGCTTGGCGCGTACGTGGGCGATGGGGCGGTGATCGACCGGCAGTTCGGCACGACCGACGTCTTGATCGTGATGCCCGTGGAGAACATCGATCCGCGCTATTTCGACTATTACGGGACGCGGGACGAAACCAAGAGCCGCATTGCTGCCGACGCTTGAGCCCGGCCGGCGTTTTATTCGCGAATAGCGCGCAAATCAGCAACACCGCCAAATCCGGCGAAGCCGTTGCCACTTAGAGCCGCGGCATCGGCGTCGGTGGCTTTCTGCTCGCAATCATGCCGTCAAGCCCGGGGATAAGCGGGGGCTCGGCTGGTTGCCGCCCGGCTGAGGGCAACCTATGCATAACGCGGACTTCGCTTCGGCCGCGCTTTTGACTGCATCCGGTTGAAGCCATTGGGCAGACTGGACGATCTATTTCCATGACGAAGCACGACGCGCAGCGCCGGAAGCGGCATACTGAAACCGACACGGCGGCGGCCGAAGATGAAAAGCCGCAGTCCGGCGGCGGTCGCGCCTCGGTGCCTGATGCGACGCCGTCGATGGCGCAATATCTCGAGATCAAGGCGGCAAATCCCGACAGCTTGCTCTGGTATCGCATGGGCGATTTCTACGAGCTTTTTTTCGAGGATGCCGTCGTCGCCTCCGAGGCGTTGTCGATCGTGCTGACGAAGCGCGGAAAGCACGGCGGCCAAGATATTCCGATGTGCGGTGTGCCGGTGCATCGCGCCGACGAATATCTGCAACGCCTGATCAAGCAGGGCTATCGGGTTGCCGTTTGCGAGCAACTGGAGGATCCGGCGGAAGCGCGCAAGCGAGGCCCGAAGGCCGTCGTCAAGCGCGACGTCGTTCGCCTCGTGACGCCTGGAACGGTCACGGAGGAAGCGCTTCTCGATGCCAAGGCCCGCAATTATCTGTCGGCGGTCTATTGCGAGACGCCGCTCGAAATCGGAGCCTTCGCGGCGGAAGCGCGTCTGGCGATTGCATCGCTCGATATCTCGACCGGAGAGTTCGAAGTCGGTGACGTTTCCGGCTCCGATCTGACAGGCGAGTTGATCCGATTGGCGCCGAGCGAGGTTGTTGCTGCGGATCGTTTGATCGGTGATGACGGTTTCGTTCGCGCCGTCGAATATGCGGGCGGTAAGGTCACACCGGTGCCTTCGGCGTATTTCAATTCCGCGGCCGGAACCCGCGATCTCAAAACCTGCCTCGGCGTTGCGGACATTTCCGCGTTCGGGACGTTTTCGGCGTCCGAGCTAGCGGCGATCGGCGCGCTTCTGAAATACGTCGATCTCACGCAGATGGGGCGGAAGCCTTTGATCAATCCGCCGCGCAAAACCTCCGGCGCGCGGCTGTTCATTGATGCGGCGAGCCGCGCCAGCCTTGAACTTGTCCGGGCCGCCTCGGGTGAAAAGTCCTCGACGCTCATCGCCGCGATGGATCGCACGGTCACGGGTGCCGGAGCGCGAGAGTTACAAGCGCGATTGTCGAGTCCGTTGACCGATCCGGCGGCAATCGAAGCGCGGCTCGATGCCGTGGCTTTTTTTCTGAACAATCGGGTGCTGTTGGACGATGTGCGCGCGGCGCTTCGCTCGGCTCCGGATTTGGCGCGTGCGTTGCCGCGACTTGGATTTGGACGCGGCGGTCCGCGCGATCTGGCCGCCGTACGCGATGCGATCGACGTCGCACGACGGTGTTCGACGCTCATCGACGGGCAAGCGCCGCCGCTCGGTCTGCCGCCGGAGATCAAATCGATCTGCGCGCGTCTGCAGCAGGTTCCCGGCGATCTTGCGGACTCTCTGGTGCACGCCCTTGTCGATGATCCGCCACTGCTTCGTCGTGATGGTGGTTTTGTTAGAGAGGGCTTCAACGCCGATCTCGACGCAGCCCGCGCGTTGCGTGATGACAGCCGCCGCGTGATGGCGGAGCACGAAGCGCGTTACATCGAAGAAACCGGCATCAAAACGCTGCGCGTTCGCCACAACAACATTCTCGGCTTTTTCATCGAGGTGACGCAACTCAATGCCAAGCCGCTTCTCTCGCCGCCCTTGAGCGACCGGTTCCGGCATCGCCAGACGATGGCGAACGCGGTGCGCTTCGCAACACCGGAGCTTCTTGAAACGGAAGGTCTTATCGCATCGGCGAGCGAGCGTGCGCTCAATCTCGAACAGGAGATTTTTACCGATCTATCCGGGCGCATCGGTGAGGCTTCGGGAAGCCTCGGTGCGGCCGCGGCAGCGCTGGCTGAGCTCGACGTCGTTGCGTCGCTTGCGCATCTGGCGCTGGAACAGGGTTATGCCCGCCCCGTGATGGACGGCAGCATGGCGTTTGAGATTCAGGGCGGCCGTCATCCCGTCGTGCAGCAGGCTTTAGCGAAGAGCGGCGGGCCGGCATTCATCGAGAACGATTGCGTGCTCGGCAATGGCGGCGGCTCAGCGCCGGCCGGTTTCGAAGGCGCACCCGACGCCCGGATATGGCTCGTGACCGGGCCCAACATGGCCGGTAAATCGACCTTTTTGCGCCAGAATGCGCTCATTGCCGTCATGGCTCAGATGGGATCGTATGTCCCGGCGCGCTCGGCGCACATCGGTGTCGTCGACCGGTTGTTTTCGAGGGTCGGCGCATCCGACGATCTGGCACGCGGGCGTTCGACGTTCATGGTTGAGATGGTCGAGACGGCGGCGATCCTGAATCAGGCCAGCGACCGGTCTCTCGTCATTCTCGATGAAATCGGCCGGGGCACGGCGACGTTCGACGGACTGTCGATTGCCGGGGCGACGGTCGAGTATCTGCATGCCGTTACGCGGGCGCGGGCGCTGTTCGCGACGCATTATCATGAGCTCACGGCGCTGGCGCGACGCCTCGACGGAATCGCCAACGTGACGATGGAGGTCACCGAGTGGCACGACACGATCGTATTTCTGCACAAGGTTAAGGCCGGTGCCGCCGACCGCTCTTATGGCATCCAAGTTGCAAAGCTGGCGGGGCTTCCGCAACCTGTCGTGGCCAGGGCGCGGGAAGTCCTCAATCGCCTTGAAAAAGCGGACCGGCGGCCGCGCGTCGGCGACGAGGGGATTGATGATCTGCCGCTTTTCTCGGCGGCGCGGCCAAAAAGTGGACTGGATGAGCGCGAACGATCGGCCGTTGAAAAGGTTCTGCTGGCCATGCATCCTGACGATCTGTCGCCGAAAGCGGCGCTTGAGAAACTTTATGAACTCAAGGCCCTCGCCGAAGCCGTGAAGAAGACGAAGCCTTGACACAAGATTCACTGACCAGGCTGGTTCCTCCGCCCTATTTCGACGGGCTGGCGCTGCGCCGGGAACTGACGGCGCTTTTCAATGCGAGTTCGTCCGTCGCCGATGCGCGGCCGGCAGTTCTCGACCGCCTAAAGGCGCTGGTGAGCCTCGCACGTGTGTCGGCGCAGAATGCGTTGGAAGTCGATGGCAACGGGCGACGCTGTGCTGTTGGTCTCAGTCTCTTTCAAGACGAACTGATCCGCCTCATCTACGATTACACGATTGCGCACGTTTATCGCGCCACCAATCCGTCGGACGCCGAACGCATGGCCATCGTGGCAACCGGCGGATACGGGCGCGGGCTGCTGGCGCCGGGGTCGGATATCGATCTCCTATTCCTGTTGCCCTACAAGCAGACGCCGTGGGGCGAGAGCGTCGCGGAGTACATGCTCTACCTGTTGTGGGATATCGGGTTCAAAGTCGGGCATGCGACGCGCACCATCGATCAATGCCTGAAGCTCGGCTATGCCGACATCACCATCCGTACGGCGCTGCTGGATTCGCGGCTCATTCTTGGCGACGCGCAGCTCTTTGCCGAGTTCGAAGATCGTTTCCGCGCCGAGGTCATTAGCGGCACGGCGCGCCAGTTCATCGATGCGAAGATGGCGGAACGCGACGAGCGTGTGCGCCGGGCCTGGGAAAGCCGCTACAAAGTCGAGCCTAATATCAAGGACGGCAAGGGCGGGCTGCGCGATCTTCACACCCTGCAATGGCTTTCCAAATACATTTTCGGACAAGAGGTCGGTTCAGCCGCCGTCGAGGCCGGAATTTTCACGCCGGAAGAAGTGCAGACATTCCGCCGCGCCGAAGATTTTCTGTGGCGGGTGCGGTGCTTTCTGCATTTCCTGACCGGGCGGCCGGAAGAAATTCTATCCTTCGAAGTGCAGCCGGCGATGGCGCAAAGCCTCGGTTATATGAATCGCGGCGGCATGCGCGCCGTCGAACGATTCATGAAGCATTACTTTCTGGTCGCGAAGGATGTCGGCGATTTGACCACGATCCTCTGCGGCGCACTTGAAATGCAGCAGCTGAAATCGGCGCCGACGTACAAGCGGCTACTCAGTCCGCTGAACTGGAAGACGCGCCTTGAAGTTCGCCAAAGGACGGAGTTCCGCATCGACAACGATCGGTTGAATGTCGCCGATCCGGCGGTGTTCACGCGCGATCCGGTCAATCTCATCAGGTTCTTCGCCCAGGCCGCGAGCATGGGAACGTATCTGCATCCGAGCGCGGTTCGCCTGCTTCGGCAATCGCTGCGGCTGATCGACGATACGCTGAGGAACGATCGCGAAGCGAACCAGATATTTCTGTCGCTTTTGACCTCCAGAAACAACCCGGAAGCGTCGTTGCGGCATATGAACGAAGCTGGAGTGCTCGGCCGTTTTCTCCCTGAGTTCGGGCACGTCGTGGCGATGATGCAATTCAATATGTATCATCACTATACGGTCGATGAGCATCTGTTGCGCACACTTGGCAATGTCACGGCGATCGAACGCGGCGAGCTGGCATCCGAGCTGCCGTTATCGTCGAGCGTCGTTTCTTCCATTCAGAACCGGCGAGCCCTGCTGGTCGCGGCGTTCCTGCATGATATCGGCAAGGGCCGGAAGGAAGCGCATTCGATCGTCGGCGCCCGCATCGCGCGCAAGGTCTGTTCGCGATTGGGATTGACGGCCGCCGAGACCGAGCTTGTCGCCTGGCTGATCCAAGAGCATCTTACGATGAGCAATTTTGCGCATTCGCGCGATGTTTCCGACCCCGACACGGTGCGCGCTTTCGCGGATATCGTGCAGAGCCCTGAGCGACTGAAGATGCTCCTGGTTTTGACGTGCGCCGATATCATGGCTGTCGGACCGGGCGTTTGGAACGGCTGGAAAGGGCAGCTGCTACGGACGCTCTATCACGAGACGGAGCCGCTCGTCGCAGGTGGGCATACGCAGATCCCGCGAAGCGAGCGCATCGATCGGGCGCAGGCGGCATTGCGCGAGGCCTTATCCGACTGGCCCGTAGCAGATGTCGACGATTTCATTGCGCGCAACTATCCGAATTACTGGTTGCGAACCGATACGGCCACGCAAGTTGCGCACGCGGAAGTCGTTCGCGATGCGATGCGATCGCAAAAGAAGCTTGCGACGGCGGTTAAGACCGACGCCTTCACGGCGGTCACTGAGTTGACCGTATTCGCGCCCAACCATGCGCGGTTGTTGGCGTTGTTCGCGGGGGCTTGCGCGGCAGCCGGGGCCAACATCGCGGGCGCGCACATCACTACGACGCGCGACGGATACGCGCTCGATACCTTCTTGCTCAATCGTGAGTTTGATGACGACGCCGACGAATTGCGGCGCGCCCGGCGAATCTCGGACACGATTCAGCAGCTGCTGCACGGTAAAGAGAAGTTGCCCGTTCTGCTGCAACGGCGGAGGGCGATAGCCCGTGGTGTTCGCGCCTTCACGGTGGAGCCGGAAGTGATCATTAATAATTCGCTTTCTGAACGCCTGACGGTCATTGAGGTCGCGTGCCGAGATCGCTCGGGTCTGCTTCATGAGCTGACCTCGGCGCTTTCCGATCTGTCGCTCGACATTGCCTCGGCGCATGTGACGACGTTCGGTGAAAAGGCTGTGGACGTCTTCTATGTCACGGACCTCGTCGGCAAGCAGATCACCAGCGAGGTCCGGCAGGCCGCAATCCGGACACGGTTGCTGAGTGTGATGGCCGGAGATGCGCAGGCGTCTGCCCCGGCAAACGCCGGTCAATCCAAAGTGCGGTCTCGCTAGATGTTTACAATGCGTTGAGGTTCGGCCTCGGGGAGGACAATCGCTTGCGCGCCGGGTCGAACATCGTTACCTCGCTTCCGCGATGAAGCTCTATAAATCATTTGCGACCGTCGGGGGATTGACGCTGCTCAGCCGCTTTTTCGGCTTCGCGCGCGATATTCTCATTGCAGCCACCCTTGGATCGGGATGGGTCGCGGATGCGTTCGTCGTGGCCTTTCGATTTCCCAATCTGTTTCGGCGCCTTTTCGGCGAGGGAGCGTTCAACTCGGCGTTCGTGCCGATCTTCGCGAAGAAGCTCGAAGGGCACGGGCCGGCCGCGGCGCGCAGCTTCGCCGAGGAGGCGATGGCGGGGCTGCTCTTCGTCCTGCTGATCGTGACGATCATCACCGAGCTGACGATGCCGTTTCTCATGTACGGCCTGGCGCCAGGCTTCGACGTGACGCCGGAAAAATTCGATCTGTCGGTTCTGCTGACGCGGATCACGATGCCGTACCTGCTGTGCATGTCGCTCGTGGCGTTGATGTCGGGCGTGCTAAATTCCCTCGGCCGGTTTTTCGAGGCCGCCACCGTTTCGATCGTGCTCAACAGCGTCATGATGGTTGCGACGCTGATTTCGCTGTGGCTCGGCTACAAGCGGGAACCGGAAGCCGGCATCATTCAGGCATGGGCCGTGTTTGTTGCGGGCTTCCTCCAATTGCTTCTTCTCATGTGGGGCATGCGGCGGGCCGGGATGACGCTCGGTCTCAAGTGGCCGCGCTTGACCGACGATGTCCGCCACCTCGTGCGGCTCGGCGTTCCGGGCGTGATTTCCGGGGGCGTAACGCAAATCAACATCGCGATCGGAACGGTGATTGCGTCGTTGCAGCCGGGCGCCGTTTCGCAGCTTTACTACGCCGACCGGGTTTATGAACTGCCGCTGTCGATCGTTGGGGTCGCGGTCGGCATCGTGCTGCTGCCGGATGTGGCGCGGCAACTTCGCGCCGGCAATATGGTTGGCGTCATGGACAGCCAGAACCGTTCGCTCGAATTTGCGCTTCTGTTCACGATCCCGGCGGCGCTGGCGCTGGCGGTCATTCCGCACGACATTATTCGCGTGCTGTTCGAACGCGGTGCATTCCATGCCGAGGATACGGCCGCGACCGCTGCCGTGTTGGCCATGTTCGCGCTCGGTTTGCCGGCGTTCGTCATGATCAAAGTGTTCTCACCGGCTTATTTCGCGCGCGAAGATACCAAGACACCGATGCGCTACGCGGTCATCAGCCTGACCGCCAACACCATTGGCTCGATCGTTTTGTTCTTCGTATTCCGATCTCTCGGCATGATGCCGCAACTCGGCATTGCCGTGGCGACAACGCTCGGCGGCTGGCTCAATGCCTATCTGCTGTGGGCGACGCTCCATCGGCATAAGAATTTCGTCGCGGACGCGAGGCTCCGGCGCAACGTGCCGTGGATCATCATCGCGAGCGTGGTCATGTCGGCAGCATTGTTGCTTGCCAGCAATTATCTGGCGCCGCATCTCGGTGCCGATAGCCGCTTCATCGAGAAGACGTCGGCGCTTGCCCTCGAGATCGGGATCGGGTTCGCGGTCTTCACGGCCATCATCATGGTCACCGGCGTCATGTCCTTGCGGCAGCTCGGTGCATTGATCGGGCGGGGCGGAAAGGCCTGAGCCGGTGGGCTTGCTTCCGCGGCCCGGGCACGCGATAAGGCGGCGAATTCCTCACAACACGGTAGCACTCATGAAAACCGCGCCGCTCGTCTTTTCCGGTATGCAACCCACCGGCAGCCTGCACCTCGGCAACTATCTCGGCGCGATGGTCAACTGGATCGAGATGCAGAAGAGCCACGACTGCATTTATTGCGTCGTCGATTTGCATGCGATTACCGTCTGGCAGGATCCGGCCGAACTGCGCCATGCCATCCGGCAGGTGACCGCGACGTATATCGCGGCGGGCCTCGATCCGAAGAAAAGCATTGTGTTCAATCAATCACAGGTCAGCGCGCACGCCGAACTCGCCTGGATTTGCAATTGCGTTGCGCGCCTCGGGTGGCTGAACCGCATGACGCAGTTCAAGGAGAAGGCGGGCAAGGATCGCGAACAGGCGTCGGTCGGGCTTTACGCCTATCCGAATCTGATGGCGGCCGACATTCTCGCCTATCGCGCCACGCACGTTCCTGTCGGTGAAGACCAGAAGCAGCACCTCGAACTCGCGCGTGATATCGCGCAGAAGTTCAACAACGACTTCAACAAAGAGATCGTTGCAGCCGGTTTCGAGGACGGCATTTTCTTCCCGCTGCCGGAGCCCGTCATTACCGGCCCGGCGACGCGCGTGATGAGCTTGCGCGACGGCACGAAGAAAATGTCCAAGTCCGACCCGTCGGATTTGTCGCGCATCAACATGATGGATGACGCCGATACGATCGCCAAGAAAATCCAGAAGGCGAAGACCGATCCCGAGCCGTTGCCGAGCGACGAGAAGGGCTTTGCAGGACGGCCCGAAGCTGAAAACCTCGTCGGCATCTACGCCGCGTTGAACGGTCAGTCCGTTGCCGATGTTCTCAGGGATTACGGCGGCCAGCAGTTTTCGTCCTTCAAAAAGGCGCTTGCCGAGGTCGCGACCGAAAAGATCGGCCGCATCGGATCGGAAGCCCGGCGATTGGGGAACGACACGGCAGAGATCGATCGTATTCTCGCCGACGGCTCCGAGCGTGCGCGCGCCGTTGCCGCCCCCGTGATGGCGAAGGTCAAGGATATCGTCGGCTTCATCCGAAGCTGACGATCGAAGCGGTGCATCGGATCGTCGTACGTTGTTGCGGGGCGGTCGAAGGAATGGCAGCATCCGCGTCATGAAACAGCGCCGTTCCTTTGAAGAAGGCCATAGCCGCAAATTCCTGATCGTCGTCGACGAGAGCCAGGAAGTGGAATGCGCGCTTTACTATGCCGCGAGCCGTGTGCAGCGGTCGTCGGGCTCGATCATCATGCTGTACGTCATCGATCCGGGGGAACTGCAACACTGGGCTGGTGTTCGCCAGGTGCAGCTCGAGGAAGAGACGGCGAAAGCCAAAGCGCTGTTTCGTCTCTTTCGCCGGAAGCTCGCTCAAGCCGGTTTTGAATCGATCGAGACCGAGGACGTCATTCGTGAGGGTCGCGTGGCGGAAGAAGTGGTCAAGCTGATCGCCGAGGATGAGGACATCGCCATTTTGGTCCTTGGATCGTCGAATGATGCGCAGGGGCCGGGGCCGCTTGTCGCGTCGCTGGCGGCCGGGCGGGCGACGGGGGGCTTCGCGGTCCCTGTGACAGTTGTGCCGGGGCAACTTTCACTCGCGGATATCAAAGCGCTGGCGTAAAATGCCGCTGTCAAGCGGTCGACTGCCCATTCTCGACAGAGGTCGGCAGGCTTCCTATATTTGGAAGTATTCTAATACCACCGGCGCGGAACGGCCGCGAAACCTATCGAAGCGAGACGCCATGTTCATTCAGACCGAAGCCACGCCGAATCCGGCAACGTTGAAGTTTCTTCCGGGCCGCGATGTGCTGGCCGAAGGGACCGCCGATTTCCGCACGAAGACGGACGCGGCGACGTCGCCGTTGGCGGCACGCCTGTTTACCATTGACGGCGTCGATGGTGTTTTCCTCGGCTCGGATTTCATCTCGGTGACCAAAGGCGACATCGAGTGGCAGCATCTGAAGCCGATGATTCTCGGCGCCATCATGGAGCACTACATGTCCGGCGCACCGGCGACGGACGAAGAGGACTCCAACGATAGCGGCGCGGAAAGCTACGATCCTGAAGACGAAGCGACGGTCGCAACGATCAAGGAGCTTTTGGAGACGCGCGTTCGCCCTGCGGTGGCGCAGGACGGCGGCGATATTACGTTCTCGGGTTTTCGTGAAGGTATCGTTTACCTGCATATGCGGGGCGCGTGTTCCGGCTGCCCGAGTTCGACGGCGACGCTCCGTCACGGCATCGAGAACCTGCTCAAGCATTTCTGTCCCGAGGTCGTCTCGGTGCAGGCGGTTTGAAGCCGGCCTCTCCGTCATTTGAGCCCCGCTTCGGCGGGGTTCTTCATATTTGAGCCTTGGAAACCATGAGGAGCGACATGGGTCACCCGCTGGATCGCGCGGCACTCGATCAATTGTTCGATGAAGCGCACACGAATAGCAAATGGCAGCCGCGCGCCGTGCCGGACGAGCTCCTCGTTCGCATCGTCGATCATATGAGATGGGCGCCGACGAGCGCCAACTGCTCGCCAGCCCGGATTGTTTTCGTCAAGTCGCCAGAAGCGAAGGCGCGGCTGAAGCCGTATCTCAGTCCCGGCAATGTCGAAAAAACGATGGCGGCGCCGGCTACCGCAATTCTCGCCTATGATCTTCAATTCTACGATTATCTCCCCCGGCTTTATCCTCCTGCGGATGCCCGAAGCTGGTTCGCCGGCAAGAAAGACCACGCCGATAAGACGGCATTCCGAAATGGATCTCTACAAGGCGGTTATTTCATTCTTGCGGCCCGGGCGCTCGGCCTCGATTGCGGGCCAATGTCGGGATTCGACAATGCCAAAGTCGACGCGGAATTCTTTGCGGGCACGGAAATAAAGTCGAATTTCCTTTGTAATTTGGGGTATGGCGACCCGGCAGGCGTTTATCCACGGTCGCCGCGATTTCATTTCGACGACATAGCAAAGATCATATAGTTTCCTTGGAATGAACATTCTTTCATTCGATACCTGCTTTGACGCCTGTTCGGCAGCTGCGGGGCGTGGGCTGCGGTCGCTCACGCCTGCGATTTCCTTTGCTTTTGAACCCATGCAAAAAGGGCATGCCGAGCAATTGTTACCAATGGTTCAGACCGTTATGTCGGAGGCAAACTTGGAATTCGCGGCGCTGGACCGTATCGCCGTCGCGTTCGGGCCTGGGACATTTACGGGCACCCGCATTTGCGTTTCGGCCGCCCGCGCCCTGGCATTGGCGACGGGGGCTGAAATCGTCGCGATTTCCAGCCTTCAGTTGATGGCGATGAGTCCGTTCATTCCGGCGTCGCCGACGGCGCATATTGCAATTGCGACCGACGCGCGGCGCGGCGAAGTTTATCTCGAAGTTTTCGATCGCCATTCGCTGAAAAGCATTGTCGCGCCGCAATGCGTCGAAATTGAAAACGCTGTTCGATTACTTGGAATGGCTCCGATCGTCATTGCCGGCTCGGGCGCCGAAATGCTTGCCCATGCGGCGCGGCAGTCGGGTGTCGAGGCGACGGCCATTCTCCCGGACTTGCTGCCCGACGCTTTCGATCTGCTCTTTGCAGCGGCCGAGCTTCCGGTGCCGGCAAGTGTCAGACCGCTTTATCTTCGGGCGCCGGATGCAAAGCCTCCCGCGCCGAGTCCGGTTCTTGGAGCTGGCGTATGACGTCGAACGTCACTCCGTTTCGCAACGTCAAGCACGCAAGTATGCTTTGGGCCGCTCCGGAACGCGCCGATGA
>Ga0256905_1000052_pt1 | contig 18898 bp, 20 predicted proteins | sample MC6MC0743MT_FD_190204 | JGI IMG/M metagenome (GOLD analysis project Ga0256905, IMG submission 190204) | Metatranscriptome of enriched soil aggregate microbial communities from Iowa State University, Ames, United States - MC6-MC0743-MT... | ecosystem: Environmental > Terrestrial > Soil >...
ACTTTCTTGACAAGCCGAGACCCCGACTCCTAAATGCACCCGGTTTGGGGCCGTAGCTCAGATGGGAGAGCGCTGCAATCGCACTGCAGAGGTCAGGGGTTCGATTCCCCTCGGCTCCACCACGCACAAACAATTGATTTTACATAATAATTTCAAACTAAATAGTGTCCGATATTTCCGCACGTTACGCAATATGTGAGCCCGACATTCGCGGTCTCTCGGTGTCTTCCGGCGCGCACTTGCGCCTCGAAGCGCTTTGGGTCGTCCTGGTGCCATCCCTGAAGTGGATCAGCAGCAAGATCGCCGACACCTCCGTTCAGATTGTGATCGGCTCAATCATCGCGGCACTTGCCACAATGTTCGGAGTGGCAATTCCCGGCCTCTGATCGGTTGTGAGAGTAGAGCGGACGTCCACGCATAGGCTCACCCGCTGGTTGGCACGCCTCTTCCGATGTCCGCAAACTCGGCAAAGCGTGACCAAGATCGTTTCTTCGAGAGCGCAGGCATTTGGGCATCACGCCATTTGTCGCTTTAAAATCGAGACTAGGCTGCGGACTCATAAAGCCTGAGCCATAGGCGTGTCGCGGCGAGCTTGATCATGGCTAGGTAGTTCAGAGGGTTGCGGTCGAAGCGCATGGCAATATGGCGGAACTGCTTCAGCTTGTTGAAGCAGCGCTCGATGAGATTGCGCTGTTTGTAGCGCTTCTTGCTGTAGGTGATACCGTCGTAGCGATGCCGGCGGGGCGGAATATGCGGCGTACAGCCCTGATCCTCAATCAACCCCCTGATCCCGTCGGTATCGTATCCTTTGTCGGCAAGCACGTGCGCGCCTGGTGGTAGGTCGCTGAGCAATAACTCCGCCATCGGCGCGTCGTTGGCCTCGCCGGTTGACAGTTTGATCTGCACAGGCAGCCCGTTGCCGACGACGCGCAGGTGCATCTTGGTCGTCAGTCCTCCACGACTTCGACCGATACAAGCATTTCCAGCCTGTTTTTTTGAGCGGCGGCCTGTCACGCCAGGGCGAGCCCGAGCGCAGGATGTAAAAGATGCCGTTCAACACGCGTCGATCATCGACGCGCGGCACACCACGCGGCTTCGTCGTCAGCAACGGCTCGATCACGCGCCACTCGAAGTCCGTGAGATCGCAACGTGCCGTGATCCAATCTCCTTTGCAGAGTTTGAATCACGCCCCCGCTGATTTGGGAATCCTTTATGAGTACACAGCCTAGTACACCCGCACCGATAGAAATCCCCTATCTGGAAATGTGCAAGTTACGACGCTTCATCCCCATCAGTGAACATTTGCCGCCGCGGTGCGAGCAATATCGACGCGTCCTGGTGCAAGCTACAGCCCAATTGAAGTCACCTGGTACCACATACTTCCAGTGCAAGCCCTAGCGGACGTGTGATGTCTCGATGAGCCAGTCCTAGAATGCGCTCACCTCATAACGGCGAAGCGCCATGGGAGACGCAACCACTCGTGCCTTACGCCGCTTTGGGACCGAATTCAGCGCGGCTACAGAAGAAAGGCACGCTCAAGACCTAAAAGAGCTTCCCTCACGGAATGCCGACGACAGAAGCCGAAACGATCAATGTCGATTTGCTGGCTTTCATAAGGGCGTGACCCTCAATTGTTGAAAAGCATTTCTCTCACGCGCTGTTCGTTTTCTCTTCTTCACTGCATTTCATAGTGCCACGAGAGATGGAAATCCTAAGAAGGGCGTCGGCAGGTTTGAGACGGCGATCTAAGCTGTTTCAAACACTTCGATTTTTGGAAAACCGTCAATTTTTCTAAAGCATGTCAGGAAGATTGTCGCCATGCTTGCAGGAAGTGCGTACTCTTCACTTCACTTCCGTTCATCCCAAGCGCCGCAAAAAAGGGAGGTCGTGATGCTTTATCGTACAGTGACGCTTACAGCTGCCGCATTACTTTTTGCCCAATGCCAGGCAAACGCACAAGAGGTGGAGCATACCTCCAAGGCTATGACCCACGAAGCACCCGCTCCGTCGGTTAGCCAGGAAGAGCTAAGCAACGCGGCCAGCGATACGAAGCAATTCCTGCATACCAATGGGAACTACGATCAGACGCGCTTTTATCCGGGCAAGCAGATTGATACGTCGAATGTCGAGAAGCTGCGGCCTGCGTGGATTTTCCAGATGGACGTGAAGGAGTCTCTGGAGACTTCGCCGATTATCGTCGGTGGCGTCATGTACGTCACGACATCATTCGATCACGTCTATGCGCTCAATGCGAAGACCGGCGAGCAGTACTGGCACTACAAGCACAAGATGGGGCCAATCACGACCTACTGCTGCGGGCCTAACAATCGCGGCGTCGCCGTCTATGAAGGCAAAGTCTATCTCGCAACACTGGATGCCAAGCTCGTCGCGCTTGATGCAAAAACCGGAAGCCTCTTGTGGGAAACCGAGATCGCTGATCCAGAGTCTGGTTACAGCGAGACGATGGCCCCGACTGCTATTGACGGCAAGATCCTGATCGGCACCAACGGCGGCGAATACGGCATTCGCGGTTTCGTTCGTGCGTACGATGCAAAAACCGGCAAACTGGTTTGGAATTTCGACACAACGCCCGAGAATTCGGTTGGCGTATGGGCGACTAAGGACGCGACAGGAAAGGATCTGCACCGAGACATCGCAGCCGAGAAGGCGCAGCTGGCGAAAGCGGGCGATCCATACAAGACCCTTGGTGGCGGCGTTTGGCAAAATCCTGCCGTCGATCTCAAGCTCAATCGCATTTTCTTCGTCGTCGGCAACCCGTCGCCCGACCTCGATGGCGGCTTACGACCTGGCGATAACCTTTATACGGACTCGCTCGTTTCGTTGGATCTCGATACCGGGAAGTATGTCTGCCACTTCCAGTACATTCCGCACGACGTTTGGGATCTCGACGCTGTCAGCCCGCCGATCCTGGTCAACGTCAAAGATAAAGACGGCAAGACAATCCCCGGCGTCATTCACGCCGGCAAAACAGGAAACGTGTACGTTCATAATCGTCAGGATTGCAGTTTGATCCGCTTCTCCGATCCGATGGTCGCGCAGGAGAATATGTGGACGCTGCCGACCCCCGAAGGCGCACGCATGTTGCCTGGTGCTAACGGAGGTGTCGAATGGTCGCCGATGGCAGTCAATCCAACGCTCAGCTTGACGTACGCTGTCAATCTGCATCAGCCGATGACGTATCAGGTGCAATCGAGCCCCTATCCGGATGGCAAGCTCTGGCTTGGAGGCGCCTTCAAGGTTATCCCGACGGAAGAGTCCTTCGGCAACGTCACAGCCGTCAATTACGATACCGGCAAGATCAAGTGGCAGGTGAAGACCCCACAGCCAATGATGGGCGGAGCGCTCGCCACGGCTGGCGGCCTTGTATTCACCGGCGAAGCCAATGGGTGGTTCCGCGCCTATAATGCGGAAGACGGGAAAATCCTGTGGTCATTCCAGATGGGTGCGGGCGTCAACGCTCCGCCATCCGCCTATTCGCTCGACGACAAGGAATACGTCGTCGTCGGCGCGGGCGGCAATACGCAGATCGACTTCAAGCGGGGCAACAACATCGTTGCTTTCACGCTCAATTGAGCGAGTGATTGGTGCTTGGTCATCAGAAATGAAAGGAGCGCTTGGGCGCTCCTTTCGGAATGCCCCGTGGATGACCTGATAGAGAATGGGAGCTTCCAATATGCGGAATACGTCACTTCTCCTCGCTGCAGTGCTGTCGTTGGCCGGCAATGGAGTTTTCGCTGATGACGTCGCCAACAAGGCACAAATCTGCGCAGGCTGCCACGGAGAAAACGGTATTCCGCAGGAAAAGACGACCCCGATCATATGGGGCCAAAACCAGGGCTACCTCTACATCGAGTTGCGCGACTTTAAGAGTGGGGTCCGCAAGAACGATCAGATGTCGGCCATCGCTGCGGATCTCAGCAAAGATGACATGAAGGCGCTCGCTAAGCACTTTTCCAGTCTCAAGTGGCCGAATCTCCAGCAGCCGTCGCCGTCAAAGGACGTTACGAAGACGGCATTGACGGTGATCAATTCGATCAATTGCTCATCTTGCCATCTCGAACAGTTTCAGGGCGACGGGACAACGGCACGCCTGGCGGGTCAGCAACACGAGTACCTCGCAAAGACGATGGCCGATTTTCGGAGTCGCGCACGCGCCAATAATCCCGGCATGTCGGATCTTATGAATGCGATGCAGCCCGCCGATCTTGACCCCATCGCACAGTATCTCGCGAGTCTCACGGTCATCGGTGGTGGGAATGGACAATAGCCGTTTTCAAAGCGCAGCGAGCTTCTTGCGTAGCTCATCATTGGCGGCGAGATCGGCGGCAGTCTTGCCGCTCTTATCGCGGAGCGTACGATCGGCGCCGTGAGCAAGAAGCACATCGATGGCCTTTTCATGCCCTAGTGAGGCTGCGATCATCAATGCCGTGCGTCCGCGATTGTCCTGGTCGTTAAGCTGCGCTCCCCGCGCAATCAGCAGCTCAATAACGTCTTTCACGTCGCTTGTGCCCGCACCATCTTCATGCCCGGCCGCCCACATGAGCGCTGTCAATTCATTGCCATAGCGCGCGTTGACGTTGATCGAATGATCGAGAAGGAGGCGGGTGACGTTAGCATAGCCGCGCGCTACGGCATAACAGATCGGAGATTTACCCGTCGTGTCGGATTTTTCCGGATTAGCCCCTTTGTCGAGCAATAAACGCACAATGGATTCGCTGCCCATATAGGCTGCTGCTTCAATCGGCGTCAGGCCGCTTCGTCCAGGTAGGTTGACGTCAGAGCCGTGGGCAATCAGCAATTGCACGATTGGCGCGCTATCTTGTTCCGATGCCACGAACAGCGCCGTTGAACCGTCAAGATCTCGCGCATTGACGGACGCCCCACGTGACAAAAAAAGTTCAACCATATCGGTGTGGTGCGACCTTGCAGCGTGAGTCAGAGGCGTTGCGCCTTGACGATCGCGCGACGCGAGTGATGCCCCGTCATCGAGCAGATGGCGAGCGAGATTTAAACAGCCTTTGTCCGAAGCTGCGTCGAGAGCCACGTTCAGTTGGAGCGTTCCGGAGGTCGATTTTATTTGTTCGTACCGCTGCTCTTGCTCTTGGCAAATACGGTCGGTTGCTGAAGCAGAGATCGGGAAATAAAAAGTAAGAGCAAGAGTGATCATGCTTTGATGAAACTTATTCACCTGTTCACTCCATTAACATGCGCTGTGTATTGGTTAGATCGATATCGCTTCATATCCCTATCATGGATGCCAAAAATTTAGCTTGCTAATCTCTCTCGGCCCAACTCATTGATGGTCGACGTGAGTACGGGAATGTCTGCTTGCTGAAGTGTTGCTGACCCGCTGCGGTGAGTGCTTTGGCGCAAACACTCTAGCTCGGCGACGACCGCTCTCTCGGCAAAGCGACAGTTGCCGAAGACAGCTTTGCCGAGAAAGCGGACGAAATAGACCCTCTATACTGCGCCCACAGCACGTCGCAGCCACAACGACCGCTTTGCCTTCCGCTACCGACTACACGCTCGTGCGTTGCTCCCTGCGCGTCCCACTACGTAGATCAGTCTCCAGGAAACACAGCAAAGCAGAGACTTTCCGAATTATTGGCCTGGAGGCGTCGCGAGCCCTTGCTTGAGGCAAAAATAGACAAGCTCGATATCCGTTCGAACACCGAGCTTCGATTTAATAGCATAGTGGTAGTTGGCGACGGTCTTCGGGCTTAGGTTAAACGCTTCCGAAATCTCCTCGGTCGTCTTTTCGTCCAAGATCATGCGCAGAATTTCGAATTCGCGGGGCGACAGCGATTCCAGTGCAGACCCGTCGCGGAAAAGCCGGTCGGCTGCGATGGCGCTATTGATTTCCGCGCAAAGAGCTGGTCGACCTGAATACACCGTCTTTATTGCGCCGATAAGATCATCCGGCGGGCTGCTTTTCGTTACATAACCCTGAGCGCCTGCTCTGAATGCTTGTTCGGCATACGATGCATTCGCGTGCATCGTGAACATGAGAATGCGCGCAGCGGGATCATAACGTCGCAGCTGCTGTGCGAGATCAATTCCTCCCCTTCCCGGCATCGAGATGTCGATCACGGCTACATCCGGCATGAGATTTTTGTACGAAAGATAGCCTGAACTGGCGTCGCCAGCCTCGCCCACGACTTCGATTTCGTCCTGACTTTCGATGAGCCGCCGGTAGCCCTGCCGCACAACCGCGTGGTCATCAACAAGAAGGACACGGATTTTCTTCATGACACGTGTCCCGGGTGATCGAGAAACTCGACCAGAAGGCCGAAGCCACCTGATGGATTGCGACCCGCTGCGAAACGGCCGCTCAAAGCGAGGACCCGCTCGCGCATGCCGATCATTCCCCAACCGCTAAGCTCGTCTTTTTCTTGCGCAGTCGTTCCGCATCCGTCGTCGCTGACAGCGAGTTCGATCTTATCAGCGCTCTTCTCACTGTGTTTGCTGAGCTTCACCTGAACATTCTGTGCACGGGCATGCTTCGCCGCATTGGTCAGCGCCTCCTGGACGATGCGGTATACATGAGCGCTCGCCTCCGCGCTCAAGTCCGCCAGATCGCCTTGTGCTTCGAAGGTGAAGTGAGTGGCGCCTTGTGCGAGCAGATTGTGCCTTTCGACCAGATCGGAAAGGCTCTGGATGAGGCCGAGGTCATCGATTTCCGATGGCCGCAAGTAGGAAAGCGTCCTGCGCAACGAGACGATGAGATCCGAAGTCATCGCTTCCAACTCGCCTGAGTCCTGAACAGCGGATTGATCGCCGCGCTGGACTTTGCGGCGGACGCAGGCGGCGAGAGCATTGATGGCGCTGAGCTGCTGTGCGACGTCATCATGAAGCTCGCGCGCAATATGCAAGCGCTCCTGCTCCTGCGCGTCGACGAGCTTGCGCGCCAAATCAGCGCGGTCCGCCGTCACTTTCGAAAGATCTCGCGATAATTTATTGAAGACTTCACTTATGCGATTGAGTTCAGCCACACGAAATGCCGGCAATTGGCACTCAAGGTCGCCTTGGGCGAGTCTGTTGAGACCCGCAAGAATATCCTTCGTCGGCGCCAAGGCGCGATCAATGACCCAATACGTCATGACGCAGAGCGTAGCGATAAGAAACGCAGAAAGGCCAAGCATGGGAGAAATCGTGGACCAAGCCTGAGCCGCGGTCGCCACGGGATCAGAGCTTGCAATGACCATCCCGTGACGAGCCCCTCGATAAGAAAGTTGCCGTGACGCCGGAGCATCGGCGTTCAGCAGATGCTTGTAAGCGGTAAGAAACCAATTTGGCGTCGAGACCGCGGCCGTATTCACGCCCTCGCAGCTTGACCTTATTATGTTTGCATTCGCGTCTAGAAGCTGTGCGCATTGTCCGGGCTGGAGCGCATAAGTCGTAACAAGATCCCAGTCGGGAAATCTCTGCGGGATATCTAAAGCGCCTCGGATACGCACGAGTTGCAAATCGAGCTGTCGCCCGACGGAGTCAGCTAGCTGTTCGTTCTGGTGTCGCGCATCGACCGCCGTTCGATAGATCGAATATGCCGACCCAAATACGAAACACGCCAGTGCAACGAGCACGATGCGGCGCACCAAAACCCATTTGAGATCCATGCGGACCGCTCCTCTCCGGATATAAAAGGTTAGGGCAGGTTACGGCCCGTGGGAAGAAGGCCCACTACAGATCGTGTGATTTGCCCAAAGGTCTCCGGGTGTTCCGCCGTTGTCTCGTAGACCGGCGAACGCTTAATAATTTTCGAGCCAAATGATGCAGAATAGCCGATTTTAAAAAGGAAAACGGCCCGATGTTATATGACGTCCTGTCGGCCCACGGTCACGCGCGGACAGCCTGGATCAAGCAGGTGACCCAAATCATCTCGACGCTAGCACTCTGCTTTTTTGCCGCGACGTCGGCCCACGCAGATCCTCAGCGCATCGCCTTCCTCGGCGTCCACTTGCAGAATGACAACGAAGGGTATGAGCCCACCACCGACGCCGAGCGAAATCGGATGACATCCATATCAAAGATATTCGAAAAGATGCTCCAAGCCTCCGGCAAATATACTTTCGTGTCCGTTCCAGCCGCCGAACAACAAAAAATCGAAGCCGGACAGATGGTCGGCGCCTGCGGCGGATGCGAATACGGTTACGGCCGCGATCTTAATGTCGAGAGCGTTGCGTGGATTCGCGTCCAAAAGATTTCAAACCTGATCCTCAATATCAACGTCTACATAGCTGACGTATCCAAGCAGCGGATCACGTTGATCCACAGCGTTGACCTCCGCGGCAATACAGATGAATCGTGGGTACGGGGCATCACCTATCTCGTGCAAAACTACGTACTGCCGGGTCCGCAAGGGTGAGATCCCGTTAAGATGTGGCATCGGCTAACGCAAACGCTCGCTTCCGGTGCTAGCGCGGCGGAAGGCAATGCAATAGGTCTCGCCGGGTAATGAAAACGCTCTCACTGCTATTGATGATGTTCTGCTGTTCGTTGGCACAGGCGGCCGATTTGACAGCACGCGACGTCGTGAGCCAAATTTTCGCCGCTAGCGCGCAGAAGATAATCGACCTGTCCGGTAAAAATCTTGACAATCTTGATCTCGCCGGTGTCGATTTTAAGCGCGCGAACTTGAGGGGAATTTCCTTCTTCGGGACCGACCTGACCGCGGCCAATCTTACAGGCTGTGACCTTGAGGGTGCCAACCTCAATCGGGCAATACTGACGAAGGCCAATTTCTCGAACGCAAATCTGCGATCAGCGAGCATACGTCGACCGTCGATCTTTGCGAACATGTCGTCGTCGGCCGCAGAGGCGCCGTCGTTCCAAGGCGCCAACCTTGAGAAAGCATGGCTCGAGGGAATATTCGATTATTCCGATTTCAGCGAAGCCCATCTTGCCGACGCCCGGTTCGGCGCGCTCAACCCAAGGGATAGTCAGGGAATTATCATGGGGCCGAGGTTGCGCAGCGCGAACTTCGTAAAGGCGGACTTGCGCGCCGTTATTCTTGAGCGTGCCGACCTAAGTTTCGCAAACCTATCTGGCGCTCGGCTTGACGGCGTCAATCTCCGAAACGCCAACCTTTCAAAAGCAAATTTCCAAGGTGCGAGTCTTCGGGATGCGGACTTGTCATCGGCACTTCGAGACGGAGCGAATTGGACAAATGCGGCATTGCCGGCTGAAGATCTTCATCGCTAACTCGTTCCTTCGATCGCAACGTCGAGACACATAATGTTTTATCAAAAACGTATGCTCGCAGGTGTCGGTGCCGTTTTTGCCGTTGCTGTCCTTGCTGGCAGTGCATGGGCGGGAAGTATCGATGACGCTCGCTTGCAGGCGGCAGCCGACGATAAGGAGAATTGGATCCTTCCCGGGCGAGACTACACGAACCAGCGGTTTTCACCGCTCGACAAGATTACACCCGCGAATGTCGAAAAACTGGTTCCGAAATGGATCTACCAAACCGGGATCGTGGGCACTTTTCAGACCACGCCTCTCGTTGCCGACGGCGTCATGTACGTCACAACGCCCTTTTCCAATGTCGTAGCTCTGAATGCTCTAACTGGACGCCAGATCTGGCGCTACCATCACAAGCGTACTCCCGGATACAAGCTTTGTTGCGGTCCTGCCAATCGTGGCGCGGCGTTGGGACAAGGTCGCGTATTTGTTGCGACGGTGGACGCACATCTGGTGGCTCTCGACTCGGCCTCGGGCAAGGTCGTCTGGGATATTCCTCTGGTCGATCCTGACGCCTCCGACGCGGGAGGCAAGAGCGAGGATAAGGCGACTTCCCTTGCTGACAACGATGTGCGGCTCAAAGCCAACGTGCAAGGTCAGACCGGTGTCGGGTCCGCGGCGGCTCCCCTCGTCGTCGGCAATCTGGTGATTGCGGGCATCAATGGCGTTGGATACGGTCTCCATCTCGATAGCGACCGGCCGGGATCACCCCTCGGCACAGTGGTGGGCGTCGAGGGACGTTTCGGCCGGCCGGGTTTCATCGCAGCTTTCGACATAAATACCGGCAAACGCGTCTGGCAATTCGATACGACGCAACCCGACTGGGCAGGCGCGTATGCGTTAACAACGCCGGACGGTGTGCCTCTCAACCGCGATATCGCCGCTGAAAAGGCCGCCGCTCAAAAGTTCCCCGAAGCATGGCGTTATGGCGGTGGCAGCAGTTGGCCGGCACCGGCATATGATCCGGAACTCGGCTTGATCTACATAGGGGTAGGAAATCCCTCTCCTCAGGCGAGTGGAGAAACGCGTCCGGGAGACAATCTCTATACCGTCTCCCTTGTGGCGCTCGATGTGCACACGGGCAAACACGTTTGGCATTACCAGCTCGTGCCGCATGATGTGTGGGGCTATGACGTTGCGAGCCCGCCCGTTCTGTTCGATGCCGACATCGATGGCAAAACGGTTCCCGCGATCGGGCACGCGAGCAAACTCGGATGGTATTACACCCTCGATCGCCGAAACGGCCATCTGCTATTCAAATCCGAGCCGTTCGTGCCGCAACGGAACCTCTTCGCGCGGGCGACGAACGAAGGAGTCGTCATCGCGCCTGGGGTAGGTGGAGGTGCCAATTGGTCCCCTACGTCCTTCGATGCGAAGAGCGGCATCGCTTATGTGGCCGCTATGCACATGCCGTCATTGTATAAGATAGGCTTCATTCCTGCGACCAGCGAGAAGGCGGCCGTCGGTTTCACGACGATAGAACCGGCTAAGGTGCCCCGATGGGGAACACTTACTGCCATCGACGTCGCTAAGACAGGCAAGATCATTTGGCAGAAAAAGACTACAAACCCGCTCATCGGTGGCGTGCTCGCGACAGCGGGAGGACTCGTTTTCACTGGAGAAGGAGACGGCAATTTTTCCGCATTTAATGCCAAGTCTGGCGAACATCTCTGGAGCTTCAATTGCGGTGCGGGCGTCAACGCACCTCCCATCGCGTTTCAAATTGATGGTCGCGAGTACGTCGCAGTCGCAGCTGGTGGCAGCCAGATCTGGGGGTTCCGACAAGGCGACGCCGTGATCGTGTTCGCGCTCCCTTAGTCAAGTCGATGAAACGTTCGAGGAACCGCGACGGCTCGGAGCAATCAAAGCAGCGGGCGAAGAAGATATCCAATCGTCGGGTGATCTGGCGGTCTTGGATGGCGCCGGAACATTCGCGCACTCCGCCGATCCACGCACGGGACGATCCGATCAGATCAGTCAAATTGCCCAAACAATCGAAGGTAAATCGCCGTAGTTTCAATCGTCCGAGTCCGCGATTATCAAGGCGTCGCTGTCGAATGCGCATCGCTGAAGACCGCGCCCAAAAGACAATTGAGGAACGATCAGGAGGAGTTCGATGTCGAAATTCGACGACAGCAAGATCGCATGGCGCACTTTGGACTGGCTGCCTGGCATAAGTTTCTTCGTATACGATGTGGACGAGAAAGCTCGGATTGTGGACGTCATCTTTAAGTTCGCAGCCAACAAACAGGTGATGCTTCACATTCACCACGCCCCCTACATCACCTTCGTGGTTCAAGGCGAACTGCGATTTCACAATCCTGACGGCTCACCCAAGGAAGTCAGGCCATGCGGAAGCTACGTGAAGGGCGTTGTCAACGGAACGGCACATACAGAAGGAGGGGCAGGCGATGAAGATGCGATTGTGTTCTTCAGCAATCGCAATGTTGCTGGAGATCTCTATGAATTTTTAGACGATGGCGGCAAGCGATTTAAGATGCTTGGCATCGCAGATTTCAGGGACGCGCTTGATGCTCAAATTGCTGCCGGCGATTTGAAGAAAGTCTCGGGGCTCGCTGCGTAAGCATTGCCGAAGTTATCAGACGGGCCTCTTCACTCCGAAACGTCAAGGCCGCATTAGAGAAGGACGAGAGCATGAGAGTTTCTCTTACGGTACTAGCAAGTGCAATTTTGATAGCGTTGTCCCTCCCGGTCTGGGCGCAAAGCGATACGACCATCGAGAGGCTGACCACCGAAAACATGGATACTTTCGAGCTGGGTAACATCGCATGGAAAGATGAGCCGCTTCTTCCTCACGGCGGCAAGAGCGCGCTTCTGATCGGCGATCCTAGCAAGCCGGGCGTGTTTATGGCTTATCTCAAGTTCCCTGCGAACTATGAAATACCCGCGCACACTCATCCGTTCGCGGAGGTTGTGACGGTACTCAAGGGTACAGTCTGGAACGGGATGGGAGAAAAGCTGAATCGCGAGAATGGCAAGAAACTCGATGTCGGAGCCAGCTTCACATTGCCAGCCGGCCACGCCCATTATCTATGGAACCAGGACGAAACTATTGTTCTCCTCACTGCAACAGGTCCGTGGAACATCAAGTACATTAATCCTGATGACGATCCGCGCAAATAGTGCATCGTCGTCGGTACGCACGTACTAAGATGAATGCAGTTGCTGACTGGTGGACGGGCAACCTGTGGGCTGTCCAGCCTCGTTACCTCGGCATCCAAGTCGATGATATGATCGAGATTGCGCCAACGATCGACATCTGACGCAATGCCTTCATTAGCGGGCAAGGTCGGCGACAGCTTTTGCCGCCGACCAAGGAGCAGGCGATTTCCGCTTCTAGGACCAACCGTCGACGCTGCCAAGACGTCGGATCCTGCTGGCTAGGGTCGAAGTAGTTTGATAGCCTCCATCAGATGGCGGGTGCTTAGGACCATTTGCGGACGTAAATTAACGGTCGAACGCTCGGAAATACAGCTATCAATCAACCTTAATTATGATGACGAAGTTCTCATCTTCATCCGCTCCGGCGCGCCATGACAAAAGCTCAATCAAATCAGCCATTGAGGCGTTATCGAGCTGAACAAAGATGAGAACTCGTGCCAAAGATGGTCCGTTTTGACGAACCGGTATCCGCATTCCTTGCGTAATTGCAATCCCGACGTCACAATTGATAATCTCTTGTTTGATGGCGCTTGGCGACTCACCGGTGATGGAAGTCAAGCACCTCTGATGTGTAGGTCTCGATCACTTGGCTGAAAGGCGTCCCGTTTGGAAGCGTGAGCATAGCCCGATGCTCCAAAACAGCATGTGGTATCGTGAGCGCTGCTTCGTGTCGCTCAGGGATCGGAGCGTCCATCTCCCAGTTTTTCGGCAGCGGGGAATAGAGAAGTTTCGCCGACAACGTATGTCGGTGAAAATCGAGGGGCCGAACGACTCGTCCAAATGATGTGTCGGTCGTGTCGAGTATACGATTCATGGCAGGCGTCAGACGGCTGGGAACATACCAGTTGTCCGCTTCGGAGAGAACGTGATCACCACAACTCAGACGAACTCTGCGGTAGCGGGTTTGCTCTGATGCAGACACGCTGAGTAGCTGCCGTTGTTCCACAGTCGGCTTTTTGTTGGTGCGTTGGACAAGATTCGCGACGATGTGCGCAGGCGAGGCAAGCAGGTGATCGCCGCACCAGCGATCGAGCGTGAGCGTCGCGCTGTCATGGCTAAGAAGGGTCAGCATTAAGAGTTTCGAGTAGTGCAAGGATTTCGACGCGGGCGGTGAAATTATCTCGCCAATGATCTTGATTGAGTGGTTCCGCAGCCGCGGATCGCGCAAAAAGAAAGAAGGCGAAGGTAACGAATGCACTTCGACGGTTAAAGTTCATTTCCGATCCTGCGTCGTTGCAATCAGTTGCTGATCAAGACCATGAGGTACAGGACTGTTCGACGCAAAATATGACCGCAAAGCCTGCTCTGTCTTGCTACGAGCGGCTGCAACCGCATCTCGGCCGAAGGCCGTCCCTTGAATAGAAAAGAATGTCAGGTCGCGCAATCCGAGCATGCCGAAGACCGCTTTCAGATACGGGGTCATAAAATCCGGCTGGCGTGCGTGCTCCTCGGAATATCTTCCAGCCGACGAGACTGCGATAAAGATCGGGCGGTCGCTAAGCTTGCCGACCTTGCCTCCCGGCGCCACATCAAATGTCCGACGAACTCGCGCAATGTGATCAATCCACGCCTTGAGCGTCGAGGGAACTGTGAAGTTATGTACTGGCGTAGAGATGACAACGAAGTCCGCGGTCTCCAATTCGTCAATGAGTTTATTTGATAGGGAGGCCGAACCAGCTTGAGATACGTCCTTCGCGGACTGTTGTGAAATCGCATAATCTTCATCGACAGGCGGGACGGCGCGGCCACTGATGTCCCGATCGATCACGATCGCTGCCGGCTCGCGCTCCAGCAGAAAACCGACGATTTTTTCAGAGAGCCTGTAGCTTTCTGAGCTCTTGCCGCGCGGGCTACAACTCACATGCAGGATGTTTGTCATCTGCCCCTTCCATTTTATATCTGTGCTTGACTGTCAGTTAGGCATGCAAGCACCTTGCAAAGCCGATGACCTAATTCCAAGGTCCATATATGGCTTTTATAACTAGACCATGCAGGTTTCTGCGGGCGATCAAATTTTCTATGGTATAACTATTCTGAGCTTATTTTATCGTTGGAATAGTCCATGCCGTCCGCAAATATCGGCAACATCGCGCCATTGGACCGAAAGGCGGCCGAACCGTTCTATCGCCAAATCTACAATCGCATCCGTGGCGCAATTTCCAGCGGACTGCTGAAACCGGGTGACCGCATTCCCTCCGCACGTGCGCTCACAAAAGAACTCGGTCTGGCAAGAGGCACGATTGAAGCAGCGTATGCTTTATTGGCTGCTGAAGGCTACATTCAAGCCCGCGGCCAAGCCGGCACTATAGTTACGCCCGGGCTCAAGCTGTCGAAACCGCCGAGCGCTCCGCGCACATACCATGGCGGGGCGGCCGGGATTAGTTTTCGCCCGGATTCAATCCTGCCATTCCAGATGGGATTGCCTGCTCTGGATATGTTTCCGCGAAAAATTTGGGCTCGCCTTGGTGCACGACGCGTACGCGCGACGCTTGCCTCCGACATGGCGCATCCTTCGGTCCTTGGCTTACCAAAGCTTCGTGCCGAGATCGCAGCATATCTCCAGGTCTCTCGCGGTATCAGTTGTTCGCCGTCGCAGGTCTTCGTGACATCGGGATACCGACACACCATAGAGCTGATTTGCCAAGGCCTGCTTAAAGCAGGAGATTCCGTTTGGCTTGAAAATCCCGGCTACCCGCCGACGCGAGACATACTGGGATATATGAATATTGCGACTATCCCGGTGTCGGTAGACCGCGAAGGCATCGTTGTCCCCGAAGGCATCAAGCGGGCTCCGCGGGCGCAAGCGGCCGTGGTTACACCTGCACACCAGAGTCCGCTGTGCGTGTCACTTTCATTGCCTCGGCGCTTAACGTTACTGGATTGGGCTCGGCGAAACAAAGCCTGGATTATCGAGGACGATTATGATGGCGAGTATCGCTATGTCAGCCGCCCCTTGCCAGCGTTGAAGAGCTTGGATCACGATGGACGTGTTCTCTACTCTGGTACCTTCAGCAAGGTCCTCTTTCCGGGACTTCGGATTGCATACCTTGTCGTGCCGGAAATGCAGGTCGAGCGATTCGAGCAGATAATCGAAATGTTCGCTGGCGGCACGCCTACGTTGACGCAGTCCATCGTGTCGGACTTTATCTCCGAAGGACATTTCGCCCGCCATATTCAACGGATGCGAAAACTTTATGCCGAGCGGCGCGAAGCAGTTACGGTGGGACTGGGCGACGTTCTGAAAAAGCATATGCGAATTGATTCTCCACCTGGCGGCATGCACCTGATCTTGCGAATGCGTGGCCAACGATCTGACCGACGTCTCGTCACCCGCATGCGAGAAGTTGGACTTTACGGAGAAGCAATGTCGGATTGGATGATGGACAACGCGGGCGAGCCAGCCTTGCTTGTCGGCTTCACGAATATCGCTTCTCAAGACGATGCCGAAAAACTAGGACGGCGGATATTGAAGGCGCTGTGACCACGAGTATGCCCTCCTCATGGCCTACACGGAAATGCATGTTATGGCTCTTATAGACTAGGCCACTCTCCATCACGTTAGCACAGTCGAGCATTCAATGCTTGGTCGTAAGGAGTGGCTAACGTGAGCAAACATTCAAAAGCTAACAGATCCATTTTTGTGGCAGGCGCAACGGGCGCGGTCGGTAGGCAACTCCTGCCGATGTTGGTCAGAGCAGGATACGACGTTTTTGGAACCACGCGCGAGGCTGGAAAAGCAGCGCAAATTAAGGCGATGGGGGCGCGTCCCGTTATCGTCGATGTTTTTCATCGATCCGCCTTGATCGCGGCGGTCGGCGATGCCCGCCCAAATATCATCATTCACCAACTCACCGACCTGACTGCCGCGGACTTCGCGGCAAATGACCGGCTACGGATCGTCGGCACGCGCAATCTCGTCGATGCCGCGAAGGCAACAGGTGTGCGCCGAATGATCGCGCAAAGCCTGGCGATCACATACGCACACAAGGCAACGCCAGCCACTGAGCAAGACGCCCTCGCCGAAGAGACGCCAGAGGTGCGCGATACGGTCAGGGGCGTGCGCGCGCTCGAATCCGCAGTGGCGGAACTCCCAGAAGGAGTCATCCTTCGTTACGGATTTTTTTACGGTCCGGGCACTTGGTATTCGAAAAAGGGGCCGTTCGCTGATGCGGTGCGGCGTGCCGAGCGACCCGCAGGTAAAGGTTCTAGTTCATTCATCCATGTGGAGGATGCGGCACGCGCCGCAATGCGCGCGATCGACTGGCCGCCGGGTGTATTCAACATCGTCGACGACGACCCTGCTGCCGGCACCGAATGGCTGCCTGTCTTCGCGGCAGCGATCGGAGCGCCAGCGCCGCCGGACGGCGAATTTAACGGCTACGAGCAAGGCGCTTCAAACAAGAAGGTGCGGGAGGAACTCGGATGGAAACCTCTGCACCCGACATGGCGTGAAGGATTCCGCACGTCTCTTGATTGAGTTAGCCGTCCTGAATTCGGCAGCCTTCGGAGACGTCGCTGCTTCCCGAAACGAACAACGAATGGATACGTACAAAATGGCATGGGCGTTCCTTTGCATCGCCGGCGTCCTAGAGATCGCCTTTGCGGTCGGCATGAAATCATCAGATGGATTCACCCGCTTGGTGCCCGCTCTGCTGACCATCTGCACCGGCGTCGCCAGTGTCATTCTTCTTTCGCTTTCACTCCGTGAGCTTCCTGTTGGCACTGGCTACGCCGTCTGGACCGGTATTGGAGCGGCCGGCACGGCAACACTCGGCATTGCCTTATTCGGCGAATCTGCAGCGCCGATGAGGATCGGCTGCATTGCTCTCATTTTGCTGAGCATCGTGGGCCTTAAGCTGATTTCGAAAAACTGAAAGGGAAACCGTCAAACAAGGAGCGTACCATGACCACCGTCAAAGCCGCCGCAGTCCAGATCAGTCCCGTCCTCTACAGTCGCGCGGGGACAGTCGCAAAGATCATCGAGAAAATTCTTGAGCTTGGGCGTCAAGGTGTCCAGTTCGCGACCTTTCCCGAAACCATCATTCCCTACTATCCCTACTTCTCCTTCCTGCAACGGCCATATGAAGTATCGCTCGGCAAAGAGCATCAGCGTCTGCTCAAGGAATCCTTGACGATACCGTCACCCGACACGCTGGCGATCGGAGACGCTTGCAAGCAGGCAGGACTTGTCGCATCCATCGGCGCCAACGAGCGCGACGGCTTCACTATCTATAACACCCAATTGCTTTTTGATGCCGACGGCAGTCTGATCCAACACCGTCGCAAGATCAGCCCAACCTTTCATGAGCGGATGCTATGGGGTCAGGGGGACGGCTCGGGACTTCGCGTTGTTGACAGTTCCGTCGGCCGCATCGGCCAGCTCGCGTGCTGGGAGCACTATAATCCGCTTGCCCGTTACGCGCTGATGGCGGATGGCGAGCAAATCCATTCGGCAATGTATCCCGGATCATTCGCGGGTGATCGTTTTGCCGAGCAAATGCAAGTTAACATTCGTCAGCACGCCTTGGAGTCCGCCTGCTTCGTGGTCAACGCCACGGCTTGGCTAGAGCCAGATCAGCAAGCCCAGATCGTAGCAGATGCCGGCGGCGCCATCGGTCCTATATCAGGCGGCTGCTTCACGGCAATCGTTTCTCCCGAAGGAGAGTTACTCGGCGAGCCCTTGCGTTCTGGAGAGGGCGAAGTTATCGCCGACCTTGATTTCTCGCTGATTACGCGGCGCAAGATGCTGATGGATTCTCGGGGCCACTACAGCCGCCCCGAGCTGCTCAGCCTACTCATAGATCGCCGGCCCGCGATGCATGTCCATGATCGCGCATCGCCGGAAAACCACACGCAAGATCTCTCCTGGAGTGACGTGGTCGCTCATCAGTCGAACGGATCCATGGGGTTCGTTGGGTGAGGTCGAGCGCGATTGGATTTCTCATCAATCCTATTCTTAAAGGAACAGACAATGTCGAAGATCGCATTCGTTCTAGCGCTTACGGTTTGCAGCATCTTCGCATTCGGCAGTGCAGATGCAGGTACCGGAACGGCACGGACCCTGATGACAAAGGACCTTCCGGACTTTCCGGGCAAGGAAGGTATGGTGGAAATGGTTGACTTCGCGCCGGGTGAAGTCTCTCAACCGCACCGACATAACGCCGACCTGTTTGTATATGTGCTGGAAGGAAGCGTCGTCACGCAGGTCAAGGGCGACAGCCCCAAGACGGTTCATGCTGGCGGCGTCTTTTATGAATCGCCCAGCGACATCCACGCGGTAAGCCGCAACGCGAGTAGCACGGAACCCGCAAAATTGCTCGTCTTCTACGTGAAAGCGAAGGGCACTCCGCCGACCGTGCTCGTCGGCTCGAAAAGCGATTAGTCTGAAGTGAAGTGGCACTTGGCTGCCGTCGAGGTCGAATACGTATCGAAGTCTAGAGCAGATTCCCATTAA
>Ga0256905_1000069_pt1 | contig 15930 bp, 8 predicted proteins | sample MC6MC0743MT_FD_190204 | JGI IMG/M metagenome (GOLD analysis project Ga0256905, IMG submission 190204) | Metatranscriptome of enriched soil aggregate microbial communities from Iowa State University, Ames, United States - MC6-MC0743-MT... | ecosystem: Environmental > Terrestrial > Soil >...
AAAATATCTGTTCTTCGGTGCGGACCGCGACGGCGTTAGTGATGCGCAGCTGTACGTGTTAACAGGAAACTGTCGTCTGAACAGCAACGATCCTTAAGTTAGCTTCGTAACGTGCACTCAGTGATTGATTGCCGACTGGCTGGTCATTCGCGTAGGCGGACTGATGACGTGACGTATCAACCTGTCCGGGGGGAAATTACTGGCTCACATTGTCTGCTTACACTCGAGACTATTCGAGTATTCATCTCTAAACTGCACAGAAAAACTTTGTTAACTGAACACGTTTCAGCTTGCTTCACTTTGATACTATCGCACTGATAACACGAAAGAAAAATACCTTTCGAATAATCTTTTGTGCTCTGTAACAGTAGTGCAAAAAGTATGCGTTCAGGGAAGTGTGCTTAATGTCCATATGTAAATCAAAGGAGTTATGAAACATGTCAAAACCTTGATATCATTAGAAAAAAGCTTTGGGTGATATTTTTACTTGCCAGCCGTGATTATTCATAAAGGAACGTAAAACTGAGTTTAGGGACGGTCAAAAGTTTCCAGTCGTATGCTGGAACAGCTTAATTTTTAACTATTAAAATCAGAATTATAGTTAAATATAATGTGCAAATGAGTGTAAATCGCGCAAAAGATTTTCACTCGTATGCTCCAAATTTTCATTCTTACCCAACGTAGACTTCAAACGTTGCATAACTCCCATCCCCTTAAATCGATAATCAATTTTAAAATATTTGTTAAATAACAATGAATTACCATAAAATCTATTGCACTAAAGGTTTCCAGTCACATGCTAACTGCTTTATACATCTGCTGATCATATGAAAGCATCAGGTCAATTTTATTTGATAACAAAATCATGGAGTTATTAGGAATGATTTATGATGTGAGTCAACCTGGATCCCTCTGGTTATCAGTCGTATGCTGCAAGCTGAGAAAATTTATCATACGGTGAAATCTTCATATCTTTCCTTTCATGAATAAAAGGCTTTGATGTGCACTTCATCAATACCAATTTCCCAGTTTAGGTGAAGAGAATTATCCATTCAAAATATTACTACTATATATCCTGAAAAAATAGTAATATTAATCACCTCCTGAGCAGAATCTCGTATACTAAAAATTCGCTTACTCTTAAAATACCCCGTTCAAACCCTGAGGCATGATATAATATAATCATTTAGGAATATAAAATTGCTTTGATTTTTAAGTTAACCCTAATGTAATCCTCATGTTATATCTGATTTATTCTATCTAACATTTTGAAAAAAATTCATATTAAAACTCTGTGGATGTTATTATGAATCTAAAAATCAAGACATATCCAAAGTAATAAGAATTTTAGCAATTTCTTCTTCGCTGAATCCTGATTCCTTAAGTTTAGTAACTTTCGCAATGGTGTTTTCGTCTAAAATTTCAGGGGAAACTGTACGGACAGATTCTAAATTTTTATTTGTAATTAATCCTGGATTTCTTTGCGTGAAATTGAAGAAAACTGAACGACCTCTTTTAAATTCCGTATATTCTAAGTAATTGATTTCCTTCAGTTCTTCTAGCGCTTTTCTGACTATGTGATTTTGATAAGCAACCCGTGATTTCAGACGCAACCGTTCACGTAAACGTTTCATGGAAACCGGCGCAGGATTTTTGGGTAAGCTCTCAATGAAAGTATACAATGCCTGTGCTGATTCTTTACGGGGAAGATGATCAATTGCCTTTAAGCGCAAATAGACTCTATAGTCAATTTTATAGAGATCGGCTAAGCGTGGATCACCTTCTATTTCGACTTCGTTTCTAAAAAGATTATAGTTTGCACTATTTACAAGTCCTGTAGTCAGAGAACCAGATTCATTACAAAATTGAATGGTAACCCCCCGAAGGCGCATCAGTGAAGAATCAATCCGCGTTTTCATATCACGATTAGAACGCTTTGGATCAAAGCCACAGTTTCGCAGGAATTTTGAAAACGGTAACTTCAAATTTCCAGTAAAAGTGCCATTATCATAAATTGAACGAATTATTCCCAGCCAGACCCGAAAATCAGTAGCCATATCCAGTCGTTCTGAACGGATGGAAATATCTTTATATCCCTCCCTTTTCACCACTTCGAGATGATAAAGATCTTCACTGGCATCAACCGTCGATTTAACGGTATTAACTGAGCTTCTAGCCCTGGCATGGTCTGTATTTGGAACAAACAACCCAAGACGCATCAACGCCACAGGCTGAACAGTAGCGTTCGCTGTGGGATTGAAGTGGATAAGTTCTCCCGAAGATTTTATTTTAGGCTCTGACAATTTATCTATTCCATTGATTTTAATAGGTAATCACATTACTTGTGGATAAATGTAAAAGATTCCATATTTCACATGACTGATAACCTTACATGCATATGACTGAAAATCAAAATACCTACGACAGATAACTTTAAGCATACGACTGATAACCCCTATGCATATGACTGGTAACCATTTAGCATACGACCGATAACCCTAATCACCTGTCAGCCCGCTCCCACCATGCTCTGTGGCCGTTCGGGGATCTTTTAGGGTCTTTAGGATCTATTTTGGATCCTTATGGGATCTTACTACTGGATCCTCTTGTGTATAACTACGAAATTGAGTCATTGTTAACACTTCGTTGACGCTATAACAGACAGAGTATGCTCATTTAAACTTCCTCAAAATGACCGGCATCTTTAAGTTCTTTGTCATCAAAGAGCTTTATGATCACGTTGTTTATTAGCGATACAATTCCTTCGAAATTTTGGATTTTCGAATAACAAAAAATACTCAAAAATCGTACTTGTCATATAGCTTAAATATAAGTATTTCCTTATCGTTTAGTTGTCTTTGGCGATTCGCCTGATTATGATCTGGCATGATCTAGTCCTTTTTGTGCTGGCTTATTTGTGGCAAAGTTCACGGCCTAGAGGTTAGCTTCCCCCTATTGATGAGACTGTTTATGCGCCGGTTTATATACTATTTCCTGATAACCTTGAGCGTTTTGAGCCTATCCGCTTGCGGATTTCACCCTCATAACCGTGCCATGAATGGAGAGCAGACGCAGAAGGTTGTATTATTCAGCAATGATCCTTATGGCCCTTTCGTTCGGCAAGTACGTCGTGAACTTAAACTCGCGGGGATAACGATTGTTGACTATTCAGAAGACCAATCTGTCATGACATTAACATTGGATAACGTCAACATGACTAAAGGAAATTTAGCGGTAGGAATTGACGGCTTTGCAACAATTCAGCAGTTAAGTGGAGATATAAATATTACTCTTAATCAGAGTGGGCAGGAAAATAAGCATTTTGAATTATTTGAATATGTTACTGATAATTTGAGTAACGTTAATAGGCTTGGGAATAGTTCGCGGCAGGAATTGAATGAAGAATTATTGTATTCTAAATTAGCCAGAAAGATTGCTATAAAGGTTTCGCAAAACGGGCATCATTAACATATAACAATTGTGCAAGGCATTTTTCAGTTTTTGATTGAACTCATGGTAGTGCTGTAATTGTTTAAAAGGGAAAAATATTAAATCATTGATATTAAACGTATTTATCCAAGGCAGAGCTTATGACAAAGTTATGTCTATAGCTCCTAATGTTAAGGTGAACCATTTGCTTCATTATCACGTTATAACTTCAATGTCGGTTTTATATAAACATTAACTTCAGAAGCGACTATGCGATTTGAAAAGGATTTTTGTTTACTCAGAAATTCATTTTTATAAATTTCCAAACTGGTTCAGAATATCTCATTATGCTGAGTACCCTTCTAGACGCCATCTTCCCTTCCCTTCAGACGAAGCCAACTTCACAGCTTTAGTCCCTACGTAATTAAGAACTTAGTTAATTGTTTTAAAATCCCCAATAGAGGAAATAGATCGCGTTTTTTCAGACCCATTACCATACTCCCACTATCCATTCAGTTTTATGGAACAAACTTCTAATTTCAAAAACGAAAGATGGGCATCTTAATACACGGCTAGCGGGAGGCTCAGTGTTCCTTAAGTAATTGGAGCAGGAAAAAAATATACTCCTCCGGGCCTTAACAGATGGCCTGCCTTTTAAGGCAGGATGTAAAAGTGCTCCATACACTTCACAATCTCCAGCCCGTGATACACATCTTTACTGCATAATCACTTATCAGAAAACAGTTGGATGAAGCTCTGCTGAAGCCTTTGGACAGTGTCCTGAGTAAATGACAGGTAACCCCTAATCCTATTTGTCTGGCAAAAAACCAAAACTCCAGCCATAACTTGTCTGTAGCTTCATTTTCCTGAGAGACAATCGCTGAGTTGTTCCTTCAGCCATAGGGATGTGCACCGGGTCTGCAGTAACGATTAAGTGGGCTTTTGTTACGCTGTTTTCAGGTCACATAAAGCATCCTGGACCCACACAGTGAAATTATGATTTGCAGTCGGGAAAAGAATCGCCTTAACAGATTATCTTCTTTCATTCTGACCAAATTGGTCCGCTCAAACATCGTGGACCTAATGTGAATATATTAACCTGCTCTCTGCTGAACAATGGTATACAGAATGGGGGGTTAATAAGATTAAAAATCATTTACGGAAGCATTCAATCATTGCCAGTGCCCTTTATCTGAAACCAAAATGATTGATGAATCACAGAGCCAGATAATCTTTAAAATCCAATATAGGTTGATTACGCTATCGACGGCACAAAATCATCCATTAAAATATACTTTTGAATAAACGATGCTGGTTTTTATCGGCTCATCGAGAGTTGGTCCAGACTACGTAAACTTCTGCATTTATTTCACCTTATTCTTCGATCATGGATTGGTAAGTTCAACGGTTGTCTATTCCACTCCGTACTTTCTAACCAATCTTTATATGATGTCCGGGGTTTGATCTTAACCGAAAATCAGAGGATATAAACGGACCCGCACAAGCTCCTAACCCTACATTATTATCAGACTCAGGTTTATATGAGCAACACAGATGGTAGATCCGATCTTTATCGATGCCCGTCCTGTCCCTTTTTCTGAGTATTATAATTTCGATCGAATCTCTAAATTAGTCCGTAACGTTCAATATATTTTTCGCCTTAATCCCCATGCATCGCTCCTGTTCACTGCATACTCAATAGCAGAGTTTGATTCTCAGACCAAAGTTGATAATTTCTTTAACCTATTTTGCCGCTTGTCCTAAGCATATATACAGGACTGCGGTCGTTATAATCGAACAGCAGCTCATCAGTTCCTCAGTGATACTGGTCATTTTCGAAATACCGAGTTGTGAGAGTATTTACAGGTGGATAATGACAGGATTCGGGTATTCATTTTTTGTCTCAGTCATTATTGTGTGCAGGGAATTTTTCCGACTCCCTGCTATTAAAATTAAAATTAAACTTAGACGGATTGTTCATCAGCAGTAGCGGAAATAATCACGAATAGTTCTCTGAAGGCAAAGCGCTAACCTCACGTAAATAGAATGATACCGTAGCAAAAAAAACTGTTCATGATGCCTTCTATAAGCCCTCAACTGTGCCACCGACCATACCCAGACATACTTAACTCTAACCGATTGTGCCAGTTTTAATGAAAAGTTCTACTTTCACTGGAGTCGAGGTCCCCTGCTACTACAGGCTTCAAAACACCTTAATTTCCTTAGCTATAAATCGATTATGAGGAGTCAGTCATTCAGGCAATCGCTATTTTCACCACGGAAAAACAGCCATAACCTAATGATATACATGGGTTTTTTTAAAATTTTCACGGTGAAATCCCCTAAAGTTCGCAATAATTGATCATTTAGTCTAATTTGAAGGGCCAGCCACATCCTATGCGCTGAGAGATATTGGATAAAAATCATTAGATGTACAACTTGATTCAACAGAAAGTAATTGAAAGATCGAAGCTTACTCTATAAAACTTAGGGTGTCATTACACACTATTAACATCTCACGCCACTAATCCCCATTTACATTTCAGCAGTGAACCATTTAGCCTTTCTATGTGATTTAAGATTACTTCTCAACTGAATCCGGTTCGTTTATTCTTATATGACTTACCAGTTAAGAATAAACGAAACTGTAAGTCCGTAGATTCATAGCTAAGATTATGTTGACCGAAATTAAAGAAAAAATCTTGCACAATTTAAAATGCTCACCAACCGAGTTTTTTATAATTAAGCTGTTAATGTCAGAAATTCATTAAAAAATAGCCATCAATATAGCAACAGCAATCAGATGTTTATGGCACTATTGCAATCATATATATAAGGAAGATATGTTGCATTTTAATAAAATGCCGCTAATTGAAGCCGTGTATCTTAAGATGATGGCATTCAGCCAATGCCTCTTAAATCATGTCAAAATTAGCAGGATTTTTCAGTTAGTTTAAATGGTTGCAGTATTTTTGTTAAAGAAACAGAATAAAATGCCCTTAGGATTCATAGCATACGATTTAACTCATGCGGTGTCAGATTACATTAAAGAATTCCAATTTTAACCTTTAAGTAATCAATTAAAGTGTGTATAGAGTGATTTGACAGGATGAAGAGTGTTGTCAATTTTAACTGCACATTTAAGCTCTTGATTAGACATACTCTTAATTATACGAGCTGCTGTAAGAGTAAAAACCATAGGTCAGATCTAATGACTAAACTCACAACTTTCAACTTCCGTAGCAAGTGCTGAAAAATAAGCAATCCAGGCTCATTCATGTATTGAGTTTTATACCTACGCAAATGTCTTTTGCAATTAAGAGTTATCTCTATCACGGAGGCGATTGAGATAAAATTGCTATGGGACCTGCTGTCCAAATATCGGGGGTTTAATTTGCTTTTTAGATCTTCTTAATCTGCGACTTTATTACTATAACAGTGCCAGAATAATGATGTTATGAGAAGAAGGCGCACATTGATGAAAACATTAACACAATGCAGCCTGATATCAGGTTAAGTGGCTTCCCATGATGGAATCTGCATTACGAAATAATTTATGGGTTAGAATGTGCCTTACTGTACTTCAAACAGCGTATTTATACCCTGTTTGAAGGGTATTTCCACCGTTTCCATTCATGTAGCATCTGCTAAAATTCATCCAACTCTTTGATGGCAAGGTATATTCTGTTCACCTAAAAGTCTGTCTTATGAGCTATCAAACATCTCAATGCGTGACTGACGTTCCTGTTATGGTCAACAGGAGGCAACCTCATCCTGTCTCCTTAAAGAAATGATGAGGCGTAGGTTTTACTTAGACCTGCCCCTTGAATCAAAGTTGCTGTTTAATTTGTATTAAACAATGACTGAATCTGCACCAGAGAGGCGTTTAATTCTATAATCTGTAATGATTAATAATCACTAAAATATCGTGAACTTATCGCGTTAAAAAATATGATTATTGTGATAATCATCCGGATTTCGTGCGGATAAGAAAGGGGGGGCAAGGACCGGTGTTCACAGTATTAAGTGTATAATTGATCGATTTATTTGATTTCAATCTAATCTTCGGCCTTAAACGTATAAATGTTAAAAGTCATAGCCGCGCTTCTAATCAGTGCAACTTATATAATATTTAACAAGAGCGATAAAGCACAACGCGTTTCTACAGAGTTAAGATTAATATAATTACAAAATTCTCTCTGGCGACGCATTGTTGATTATAAAATTGCGGGAAAAAAATGACCAATCGATACAAAAAGTAGCTGAATACTCTCAGCAATCAGGAATTGATATTTACGTTATCTGACGTTTACGCTTATTGAACCTTAATTTTTTATAACTCACGCTTTACGATATTTAAAACCATAAATTTTTTGCGAGCATACTTTTGCTATCACATACTTTCCATAAGCTTAATAACGTCAGAATTTAAGATCAGTTGGTATTTATGGGAATAAGGCTTTTGTGTATTGCTTGATTATAAACCCGGAAAAGCGCAGTAGTAAGGACTCATCATGTTGTTTCCAGTAAGATAAATTGTCTAAAGCCTGTAGCTTCAACCCTCATTTATTACAATGTACGAATATTTGCTATCAAAGTCCCTGACTTTTACCGTTAGTTTTCTCTGCGATTGATAAAAAAAACAGTATGTAATTCCATCCTTGTAAAAAATCTAAGGAGTTGCCATGGTTTTTTTATGAGTATCATTAAAATCTTTGCTCTGAAATCGGAATGAAATGGAGGTCGGATAAATGATGGTCATCATATTCAAATTAACATAGTCCCTACCTATTTTCCCAAGACTTTCATAAATATAAACATTAATAAAAGCTATCAGACAGTTTCCCAACTAATGAACCTGACGAAAATCGCATTATCGAGGTATGGTAGTATTCAATAATTTTTTGCCATTTTTGACAGAAGAGTCAGGACTACCATTACTATATTAAGCGCCCATATCAAAGACAATAATGCCCCCGTAGTTGCCTTATGTATATTGACAAAATGGTTGCCATATCAATTACTTGATTTAGTTGATAAGCAGTAGATGATGTTTAAAACAGGGGGTGTGATTAGTGAGGCTGCCGATAAGGCGTACATTGCCCAGACCATATTTATAATGATCTGGAGAGTCAATCCACTTCGTTATTCCTGTTGACAGACCCACTCGTCTCTACCGGTTTATTAAATCATCCTAATTTTGCGGCCTTTGTGTTTTCATCGAAAATCTAAATGATAAGCATGCCAAAACATAAATATTACTTATGTTTTAGTTGTTAGTTTTTAGTGAAAGCCTGATTATAGCCGATAAATTGACAAGAATTTATTTCTTAAATATCATTAATTTACCCTGAAAACAAAATTATACTTATTTTAAGGTAAATGCTATCGACGGCCTCTATCCTGTTTGATGAGAAAATAGCCAGTGTTATGAACAGTCCTGTAACGCAGTAGCGAGGCAGCCTTGCTTTTCCATCTTTCTTTTGTCGAGCCAAGTCTATAATTCACCTGAAAATCGAATAAATAACATCGTGTTTAAAAAATAATGGGGGAGGGTGTGTCACTATTTATCGGTGAAAGAGCAGCTTGTGAATGAATCAGCACAATTCATTATTACCCTGTTGTATTCACCGTTATTAATTCACTTTGAGGACTAAAATGAATATCTTTAAGATCACGCTAGCGGCATGCTTATGCGCCCTGAGTTTAAACAGCTTTGCTTCAGCTTTCCCGACTTCGGTTTTGATGATGAGTAAGGGAAAAGACGTGGGGTGTGTCGAACTACCTAAAACCCTGGCAAAGATTGATATCTCATCAGAACTTCAGGATTCAAATGCTGATCATTCACAGATAACTTTCAAAGGTGATGTAGTTTTACGCTTGACGCTACGTACCGGTGAGGTGGTTATAATTCGTGGTCAGGAGGTGATGTTCAAATACGACGCTCATTCTCCCAGTGTGAAAAATACCGCGCCAGAGATCCCGCTCTAAGATCCCATGAGGATAGGCTCCTGAATAAGCTCACAAAAGCGGGACGGTGTCTGAATTGAGTGGATAATGTGGCGCCTTAAAGCGCAATGAACTTTTACCGCGATATGGGGGACATCATTTGTTTCATGACGTTTTTACTTAATGTGCCCAAAGTCTGATTTCGTAGTGCTCAACTAAAACTGGCCACCGCTTAAACGATTTACCAATGCGCTTGTGTTAATCTAAGGTTGTATTTACGTAGCCTTATTAGGCTGTAATACCCGACAGATATCATGAGTGGCTGCGCGAGCCGCTTCGCTAATGTTTACATAACCTTCACTGGTTACTACGCGTTTTAAGGCTCCAGAAGACGCGTTCCATCGGGCTGTTAGCCCGGCAGTTTCCTCATAGTCTCTTGATCCACCTGATCCGATAACGCCATAACAGTAGCCTGAACTGCCTGCTGGTGTAGTGGCCCCTTACACTATAGAACATCACTCCGCAAGCTTCTCCACGGGTTTCTTAGGGCACATCCAGCGCTTTAACAGTCAGTCGGCTGTCCGGTGAGAACGACATTACCCATCCCTCCGTTTTTTTCTCGCTAAAAGGAGGAAACAACGGCGAGGTAAGGCCAGCGGTTCCCTGTCCAGATATTTGTCACGTCGGCACAGGACATCTGACTAGGCTCATAATTGCATACTGCCGCGCAAGGTGAATAGGTACAGCGATGTATTCATGGGCACCGCGATATACCGATGAGTGGGTTGCTGGCAGTTCACCAGGGCTTTTTCATGAGCCTGCCAGCAAGCCATCGTTCAATCCTTAAGACGCTCACCGGTGCCATGATCGCTAGAATTCCTGCGCCAGCAGAGTCATGGCTGATGTTATGCAGCTCCAGAAACTGGCCGCATAATAAAGCCTGTCTGCCGCCAGCTTTGCAGGAAGATTTATAGCCGCTGCGATAAACTCCGATTATGTGGCGGAGTGTGGCTACAGAATAAAGCGCACTGAGTTTTCAGATTACCGGGAATTATTTATCAAATCTGACATCAGTAGCGAGGTACCATTTTACTATTAATTGAATAATTTCAGCACGTTGCAGAATTTTTTTATGCGTGCGTCATTCGATTTGTTCCGGAGTTATGAGGTAGTTTCTGACACTTACCCGGTCGGTCATCACGCAATTGCGTTACCCATCGTGTCATGTCAGTAAGACCAACATCCATAGCACTGAAAGTATATACAACGCTATAATTCTGGTCAGCGACCAGTTGGGTGGATTCGCGTTTGACTCTGCGCTGAAATTTCTGCTTTTCACGGGCACACCTGTGTTGTTCTGAGGTGAGCATTTCACCTCTGTTAAGGTAGCCAAATTCAGTAAAACTGCTGTTAAGTAAAGATGCAGAGCTAATCTCCGGACTTTAACCGGCACTGTAACTCACTACGGTAATCTTTTCTGATTGTTAATCAACTGTTTGTGCCAGGCCCATGCGGTCATATTAGCTTTTCCCAGGTTACTGCGTGCCGGCGATCCTTTGCGATCAAGGATCTTATTAACGAAAATCAAAGTAATGTGAACAGCTGTATCAGATTTATTATTATCAACGGTTCCCGTGTTTTGTTGATTTTAATCAGTTTAAGTACAGCCCTGGCAACTCGATCAATGCGCTGTCTGCAGAGACTATCTCTTCCGGCTGGTGGAGCTTTTGATAATTAAATGCTGTTGTGGCAGTCAGCCCCGAAGTGTTATGCAGTCCGTAACATAATCAATTTCGCCACCTGTCTTGTTGTTCCTGAGGAATCTTGATAGACAGGAATAAACGTGACGAATGCAATAGCCGCCACGTTTAGCTTAAAGACTCTGATGCAGAGTGGACATGCCAGCGCTGATACTTGGCCTGAAAGTGCCTGAGAGTGCCTGTAACAAGCGTGGAGGGCAAGGGAGTGATAACAGCATGGTCTCTCAACATTACTGATGGGTGAGCGCTAGGGACGGCTGGGTCAATGATTCACTTAACAATTGGGTTGTATCCTGGGTTAAGACCAAACTATCGGCCACATATCGTATCGACATTGTCTTATTGAAAGAGTTGTGGGCATATGTCCCGTCTGTAATTTACATGATAATAAACCTGAAAAATTCTGTCTGACGAGATGGCTCACTATACTCAAGAGGTCTCATTTATTTCCCCCTGAGACATAGTCAAAATTTTCACCGTAATTTTCAGGTAGCCTGATTGTTGCCACCCGGGTTGTATGTCAGGGCTGTTATCAGCCCGGGTTTTTTCATGTTTAACGGGTTTTGTCAGAGACCTTGCTCTTTCCTGCCTTTAGCGTTTGTTCTTCCGGCTCATCTTACAGTCCGAGAGAAATCATTTTGGGACTACGAATTCTCTGCCTGGCCACTAACGATGTTTGTTCACTCACGAACTTTACAGTTATTCACTACTCTGGCCTCTGCTTTTGTCTGTTTCGAAGGTTTCCTTTTTTCTCAAAAAATGCAGTCTCAATATGTGTTGTTATCACCATACGACTCCGTGGAAATGAACGGGTTATCCACTTATCCACTGGGTAGATCCCAATAAATTAGATCAATATGAGATCCCTATAGATCCTAAGTAGATCCCGGATCGCTGTAGCCCGCGCCAGTTCTGGGGTTGGCCGGGTTCTACATAAGCTATAATGTGGTAAGTATAAACTGTGAGGAGTTTACTATAATCGATAAAAAGTGAAAGATAAGCTGTAGTTGGAACTTCTCATAAGCTATAGTGAGTTTTGGCTTGAGAAGGCTGTTTTACTTGTGGATAGTTTTCTATTCTATGGATCATCCGGTTAGATCATTTCTGTGAACGTTTCAATCTATCTATTCACAGCACCTGAACAGATGATCTCGCTCTTCACACATCTGAAATCGAATGGGAATGCCTGTGGCTGGTGAAAATCTTGATCTGACAAAATTTTTTGAAGAAAAAAATAGCACATCCGGCGAAATTGTAACGCTAACACCTAATGCTAATAATACGGTGCAGCCCGTGGCATTAATGAGATTGGGCGTATTTGTACCAACGCTTAAGTCACTGAAAAACAGCAATAAAAACACCTTTTCAACCACGGACGCAACTGAAGAACTGACGCGTCTGTCTCTGGCAAAAGCTGAGGGTTATGAAAAGGTTGAGATTATAGGCCCGCGTCTTGATATGGATAATGATTTTAAAACGTGGGTAGGAATTATCCATTCCTTTGCCAAACACAGAGACCAAATCATTGGTGATAAAGTCCAGCTTCCGTTTGTTGAATTTGCAAAGCTCTGCGGCATACCTTCAAGCCGGTCTTCCAGGCAGCTAAGGGAAAGGATCAGCCCCTCGTTAAAACGTATCGCAGCCACGACAATATCCTTTGCCAGTAACTCGGGAGATGAGGGCAGGGAGTACATAACCCACTTAGTACAATCAGCATTTTATGACACAAAGAAAGACATAGTTATACTTCAGGCAGATCCCAAGCTGTTTGAACTTTATGAATTTGATCATAAAGTCCTTCTTCAGCTTAAAGCCATCAACGCGCTTAAACGACGTGAGTCCGCTCAGGCTCTTTATACCTATATAGAAAGTCTGCCTAAAAACCCTGCGCCTATTTCACTCGCTCGCCTGCGTAATCGCCTCAACTTACGTTCCCCGGTTTTCTCACAAAACCAGACAGTTAGGCGTGCCATGGAACAACTGAAGGAGATTGGTTACCTTGATTACAGTGAGGTCCAGAAGGGGAGAAATGTTGCGTTTATCGTCCATAACCGTAACCCGAAACTCAAAGCGCCTAAAGCGGAAAAACTAGAGACACCTGTCGCGCCAGCAGATCAGAAAAAGATGGATCCTGAGCTACAGGAAAAACTTAATTTGTTGAATAAATTGGGTATTTCATTGGATGACCTTGAGAAACTTTTCAAATCTAAGTAACTATAAGCTGTAATGAGCTTAGGAATCAGTAACTAGGCTCATTACAGTTTATGTTCAGTTAACTAGTTGATTTTAATATATATATATTGAGCGAGTTTGTCCGTATTTTTGCTTTTCTCCTTATAGCTTATCATTGGCTCCCTGATATTCGGTTTTACTCGTTATAGCTTATCAAATCATATTTTTACTCGTTATAGCTTATCTATAAATCCCCCATACTTCCTATAGCTTAGCTTTTTAGCCATGTTCACTCACTATAGTTTATAACAAAAGGCGGTACCGGCTTAGGTTACTCGTTATAGTTTATGGCGACGACTAATCAGGGATGCATTTACTTGCCATAGCTTATGTTCATAACCGCTTAGTGAGGCCCCGACCGGTAACCATGACTTATCAGGGGGATGATTTACTCACTATAGTTTATATATGCCAATTGACGTTTTACAACGCATTACAGCTTATGCTGCAATACCCCCCTGGTAATCACTAACCTGTAAATATCTGTTTTTATTATATGTTAGTGTTCACTGACTTTTATCCAAACCTGTGATGGGTGTTAAAATACTCACTATAGCTTATGTTTATCTTTTCATAGCTTATGCATTTCTATGGAGAGCGTTACCTCTTCATAGCTTATATATATTCTATAGAGAGTAATAAAGAGTAATCGATTTTAATTGCAAATAACTTCATTTGTCTAATAATATCAAGTATTTAACTATCTAAGTCTATGCGTTACGTTGTAACAGACTGTTAAAAGTCATTTTCTTCTCACTTTTGTGAGCCAGAGGCTAATATCCTGGAGATTTCTCAGTCCGCAGCGTCGCTAATACAAATCTGCATGATGTCTTTATATAAGCTGTAATGAGTTAACAACATTCCCCGGTGTTGTTGTGTCCAGTCATGATTATCGCGTGATGAAACGCTAAATCCCGATGCCGGCAGGGGAAGAAATCTGAATAAGACAGCCTTCTGCATAAACAAAATTCGCCTGCCCGAAGTACGGTGTGAAATGTGAGAGACCAGAGGTGAGAGCCTATTTCGAGTAATCATTACAGTTGAGCAGGAAGGATTAGCGCGGGTAGATCTTTAGGTAAAGGAGTCTGAACCTTCCTGGCCTCGCCATCACCTCCAACTGCTATGCCGCGTCCTCACCCAGGTACGACAGCGCGCCGCCGCAGTCCGGGCAGCAGGCTTCAGGCGGTTCTCATCGCGCGGGAGGGATGCCGGGAACGCCTCACGCGTGCGGCTCTGCCGCAGCGGGCGCGGCACCGGCGGGTCCTCCACGCGACCGGTGCACGCTGCATGGCGGTGAGCCGGCCTCTGTCTGCGCGATGCGCTTCGCGACTTTTTCAGAACGGCTGCCGAAGTTCATGCGCTTCAGCTTATCCCGCTGCGCCTGCAGGTAGTCGACCTCGCCGCCTCCTGTTCAGCCAGGCACTGTTTAAGAAGGGCAATGTCGTCGGGGAGATTATCTTTCATGGCAGAAATGCTACCAGGTTGCCTGCCGGGTGACCAGGATAAAGCGGATTACAGCAGGGTAAGCGATGACAGCAGGCGCTTTGGCTGGCCCCAGTCGGTGCCCTCCGGCAGCATGGCGGGTTGCGCGGGCGTGAGGAACACTTTGCCGTCGCGGGCCGACGTCCAGGCGGCCGCGCTCCAGCCGTTTTGTCAGCAGGCACAGGCCGTCACCGGTGGACCAGAGCAGTCTGACCTGGGAGCCCAAGCTGCCGCGGAAGATAAAGACGTGACCGGACATCGGGTCGTCTTTCAGCGCGGTCTGGACCTTAGCACCCAGACCGTTTAAGCCGTTGCGCATGTCGGTGATGCCCGCAACCAGCCAGAACCGGGTACCGGCAGGCAGGTTCATCATGAACGCCCCCCACAGCATTCACGCAGCACTGCAGAGAGCAGCTCCGGCGTCGGATGATGCAGCGTGACATCACCGCCTGGGGTTTTAATGAAACATAACGTATCAGACCGGGTTATGGCAGTATCTGCGGATGACGTTGCGCTGGAGATAATGACAGGCACAAGAGCAGGCGCATTTTCACGCGGGCTGAGCCGGGAGACGGTGCCGCGGGTCTGCCACTTTCTGATCCACCAGAAGATGAGGTTATCGTTTATCCCGTGCTGAGGCGAGAGTGCAGCGACGGTGACATGCTCGTTGAGCGCCTGGTGGATTAGCTGCATTTTGAATTCGGCAGGATAGTGTCTGCGCCAGGGGGGTTGTCAGTACTCATTAGGTGTCAACTTAAAAACAGGTGGATACCTGAATTACAGCCTTAAATAAGACAAATCAGACGGTGATGACTGTACGCTTGCCGCAGCTGGGTGGATATTTAGGAAACAAAAACAAGCATCCACCGGAAAATATCGTTATCTGGCCAGGACTGAGGCGCTTAAATGAAAGACATGCAGGATGGGAATTAGCCGCAGGAAGGTGTGGGTAGTTACAAGTCTCGCTGTACGCTTACGCGTTCAGCAACCAGATTGCTTATTTATGATAATACCCACTTATTAATTTTAGCTCTTCAAAAAGCCTGATAACTCCGGCTTTAGTGGCTGCCTGAACGCG
>Ga0256905_1000086_pt1 | contig 14420 bp, 13 predicted proteins | sample MC6MC0743MT_FD_190204 | JGI IMG/M metagenome (GOLD analysis project Ga0256905, IMG submission 190204) | Metatranscriptome of enriched soil aggregate microbial communities from Iowa State University, Ames, United States - MC6-MC0743-MT... | ecosystem: Environmental > Terrestrial > Soil >...
GGCGGGGTGGACGACGGCGCGGTACTGTCGCTCTTGCCCTTATCGTCGCTCTTGCTGTCGGTCGATGGCGTGGCAGCAGGAGCGGACGCCGGAGAGGTGTTGTTCGCCGCTTCCGGGCCTTTCACGGTGCCGTGGAGGAAGTTCAGCGCGTACTGCAGCTGCGTATCCTTGTCGGCGTCCTTGGCGACGTATGACGGCGAACCGGATTCCTCGTTCTTACCGTCGTTGTCGGTGCCATCCGGGTTTATGAGATGGCCGCGAAGACTTGCTTCACCGCGCGGCTTCTCGTCACCGATCTTGGCTTTCAGGTCATCCGGAATGACTTCCGCAACGTTGATGTCCGGGTCAATACCGCGTGCCTGGATCGACCGGTTCGACGGCGTGTAGTAGCGCGCCGTCGTCAGACGGATCGCACCGTTGGCGCCGAGCGGAATGATCGTCTGCACCGAGCCTTTGCCGAACGAGCGCGTGCCGATGATGGTGGCACGCTTCTGGTCTTGCAGCGCACCGGCGACGATTTCAGACGCCGAGGCGGAACCGCCGTTGATCAGCACGACGATCTTCTTGCCATCGGAGATGTCGCCCGCACGCGCGTTGGCGCGTTGGGTTTCCTCGTTGTTGCGTCCCTTCGTCAGAACGATGGCGCCCTGTTCGAGGAAATCATCCGAAACGGCAATCGCCTGATCCAGAAGACCGCCGGGATTGTTCCGCAGGTCGATAACGTAGCCCTTGATGTTCGGGCCGATCTGCTTGTCGAGCGTTTCGACGGCTTTGACCAGATTGGCGTGCGTCTGCTCGTTGAAGGTCGAGATCTTGACGTAGCCGATATCGCCTTCCGCACGCGCCTTGACCGGGTTGATGCGGATCACGTCGCGCGTGACCTTGACGTCGAACGGCTGGTCGCGGCCCTTGCGGACGACGGTCAACGTGATCGGCGTGTTGACCGGGCCGCGCATCTTCTCGACAGCCTGTTCCAGCGTCAGGCCGGAAATCGCTTCATTGTCGAGATGCGTGATCAGATCGTTGGCCATCAGCCCGGCTTTCGCCGCCGGCGTATCGTCGATCGGAGAGACGACCTTGATGACGCCGTTCTCCATCGTGACTTCGATGCCGAGACCGCCGAACTCACCGCGCGTCTGCACCTGCATGTCGCGGAAGTTCTTGGGGCTCATATAGGAGGAGTGCGGATCGAGCGACGACAGCATGCCGTTGATCGCCGACTCGATGAGCTGGGTATCATCGGGCTTTTCGACATAGTCGGAGCGCACACGCTCAAGGACGTCGCCAAAAAGATCGAGCTGCTTATAGAGCTCGGAATTCTGGTTTGAGGTCGCCGAATACGTCTGAGTGACGTTGAGCAGCGTGGTCGCACCGGCCAGACCTGTCATCAGCAGGAATGTCCAGAACGCGTAGTCTGTCTTGCGCATTAGCCTTGTACCTTCTGCTGACCTGATGCCCACCAGGGATCGGGGTCGATAGGACGCCCGTCCTTACGAAGTTCCACGTATAAAACGGGTCCACTTATTTGCGCCGATGCCGGCGAAATTCTCCGACCACCATTCATTGTACCGACAGGCTCGGCTGCCAATACAAATTGGCCTGGCTGAACGTCGATCTGCGACAAGCCTGCGAGCAGAACATGATAGCCGTCGCCCGCATTGATGATCAAGAGTTGCCCGTAGCTGCGAAATTCTCCTGCGTAAACAACCCATCCATCGCAGGGCGACGTTACTTGCGCCGCATATCGCGTCTCGATCACGATGCCTTTTGACTGGCCTCCGTACTGCGTTTTGTCCCCGAAATCCAAAGCGCGACGGCCCTGGGCCGGAAGGGGCAGCTTGCCCCGCGCCGAGGCGAAGGGGATGGCCGGTTTGATTCGGCCCGGATTTCCGGGAATGAGGGTTCCGCCGGATGGCGCCAGCTCAACCACGGCCTGCTTCGGGGCTGGCGGTGGCGTCAATATGGCGACCTTGGCGGGAGGCGCTGCCGCCGTCGCAGCGGCGGCTTCGGTGGCGGCTGCCACCGGCGCGACTGTCGCGGTGTTTTTGGCTATTTCAACGGGTGCAGTGGAAGGCGCGTCGGACGGCGGCTTGATGATTTGAGGGCCGGCAGCGGGTGTCGTCGCTGGCGGCGGGTTGCTGGCCTGCTGCTCTTTCTTCAGTTCGTCATTGTACTCACCAAGTCCGGTCTTCTCCGTAACCGTCTGATCAAGGCGCGAAATCAGTTCGGAAAGATTGGTGACGTTTTTTGAAATATCGGCGCTTGCGACGCGCACCGCGGCCAGCTGCGATTGCTGCTCGGTGAGGCTGAGTTTCTTGGCCTCCATCAAACTCGCCAACCGTGTGCGCGTCTCGTTCAGCCGGTCGGTTTCGGCTTTGAGATGCGCGCCCTCGGTGCGGATGCCGGCCATAACTTTTTGCAGTTCCGCGAGTTTTCCGGAAAGCTGGACGGCTTTGTCGCGAAGGTCAGGGAAAGCCGAAGACAGCAGCATGGCGCTTCGCACCATTTTGAGTGCATCTTCGCGGCGGGTCACCAGCACCGGCGGGGGATTGCGGCCAATGCGCTGCAGGGCTGCCAACAGCGCCGCGATCTGACCGTGGCGCTTTTCCAGCGATCCCCGGACGAGCCGTTCCTGCTCCTGCAATTCCGAAAGGCGACCTTCTATCGCCGTCATTTTGGCTTCGCCCCGCTGAATCAAATTCGCGGTTTCGATGAGGCGCCCGTTGAGGCGCTGGCGTTCGGCGTCCAGTTCGGCGACGCTGGAGCGGATCGTTAGCTCCTTTGCCGCGTTATCATTCAGTTGTTTGCGCTTCTGCTCGAGGATTTGCCGGGCTTTACCGGGGTCGCTCGGAGGGCCGTCCTCGGCATGAAGCGAGGAGCTCATCATAATTGAGAAAGTCGCGGCTCCGACGACGCCAATGTGCCAACCGACGCCACGACGTGGCGACGGCCGAATGTTCCGACATGCCGACAGCTGGTTGGTCACGGGGCCTCAGGACGAAAGCGCATGGGGCCCGGGTGAGGAACAACAGGCCTCGGAGCCGGATACAATGCGCCGCAAGGATTAAGGCTTTTGCCGTCGAGAGCAAATTTCAAATGCGTAATGCTTGAGCTTTTGCCGGGGACACGCTTGAGCGACGCTCTTTCCGCGCCGACTTGCCGATTGCCGGTTCCGGGCCCAGGGCGTAAGCAACTGGCAAAGATGATCATTGGACCGGGCGAATGCAAACCGTTCTCTACCATTCAGTGACTGTGGCCGTTTTCGCCGTGCTTGGCGTGCTGCTTTACGGACTGCACACGATGATGAAAGGCGACAATGCCAACCTCAGCCAAAAGCTGATGCGGTGGCGAATTGGCCTTCAGTTCGTGGCTATTCTCCTCATTCTTGCCTATGCCTTTGTGGCCCACTAAAGGCGAGGCTCGTCCAACCGCTACACAGGACCTGTTGATCGATGGTCGTGCTCAATCGGATCTACACGAAAACCGGCGATGCCGGGACGACGGCCCTTGGCACCGGGGAGCGCGTCCCGAAGACGTCTCCCCGTATTTCAGCCTACGGCACAGTTGATGAGACGAACGCCCATATCGGCGTCGCTCGCGTGCATTTGGCGGGCGGGGACGCGGACGTCGACGCCATGCTGCTTCGTGTTCAAAATGACCTTTTCGATCTCGGCGCCGACCTTTGCGTGCCGGACCGTGGCGAGAAACTTCCCTACGAGCCGCTGCGGATCGCGGATGCCCAGGTGAAGCGTCTCGAAGATGAAATCGATCAGATGAACGGGGCGCTGCAGCCGCTGCGTTCCTTCATCCTGCCCGGCGGTACGGGTGCGGCGGCGGCGCTCCACGTGGCGCGGACGGTTTCGCGACGGGCCGAGCGGCTGATGGTTGAGCTGTCGAGCCAACCTGGAGAGACGGTCAGCGCTCCGGCTCTCAAATATATCAATCGGCTCTCCGATTTCCTGTTCGTGGCGAGCCGGTACGTCAATGATCACGGCAAAAGCGACGTATTGTGGGTTCCGGGCAAAAACCGCTGATAATGCGATAGGGCGTGGCGGCCTGGATTTACCCTGCTTCGGCTTGAAGTGTGCGCCGCGACGAGCCGCCAATTGACTTGCGCGGAAGCGGACCGTAGCTTTCGCTCTTCGCAATTGCGAGAACTACCGCGAACAGGCGGCTTTCAATGCGCTTTCCAGGCAAATTTGGTGGCCACCTTGACTGTCCGCGGCGGTACCGCGCCGCAAAAGCCTGCGCCATTCCAAGCGCCGGTAACAACAAAACAATGGGAGCGCCAGGCTACTGGTGAATGGCATGAAAATCGTTGTGCCGGTTAAGCGCGTCGTCGATTACAACGTTAAAATTCGCGTCAAACCGGATGGATCTGGAATCGACTTGGCGAACGTCAAGATGTCCATGAACCCGTTTGATGAGATCGCCGTCGAAGAAGCGGTCCGGCTGAAGGAAAAAAGCGGCGCAAAGGAAGTCGTCGTGGTTTCCATCGGATCAACGAAGGCACAGGAGACGCTGAGGACAGCTCTCGCGATCGGTGCGGATCGCGCCATCCTCATCGAGACGCCTGAAGGCACCGCAGTCGAGCCGCTCGCCGTCGCCAAACTTTTGAAGGCAGTAGTCGATGCCGAGACGCCCGATCTCGTCATTCTCGGCAAGCAAGCGATCGACGACGACTGCAATCAAACCGGACAGATGCTTGCGAGCCTTCTCGATTGGCCGCAAGGCACGTTCGCTTCGAAGGTTGTTCCCGAAGCGGGTTCCGTCACCGTCACGCGCGAAGTCGATGGCGGTCTCGAAACGGTGAAGCTCAAGCTCCCCGCAGTTGTCACCACCGATCTGCGTTTGAACGAGCCGCGCTATCCTTCGCTGCCGAATATCATGAAGGCAAAGAAGAAGCCGCTCGATGTGAAAAAGCCTGAAGACATGGGCGTTGATATCAGCCCGCGTCTTAAAGTGCTGAAGACGACAGAACCCCCGACACGAAAAGCCGGCGTCAGAGTCGGTAGTGTTGCCGAGCTCGTGCAGAAGCTCAAGACCGAAGCGGGGGTGCTCTAATGTCCACACTACTTCTTGCAGAGCTTTCGGGTAACGCGCTGTCGCCCGCGACGGCGAAAGCTCTTTCGGCCGCCAAGGATCTCGGCGGCGATGTTCAGATCCTCGTCGTTGGTTCCGATGTGAAGGCGGCGGCGGATGCAGCCGCGAAACTCGACGGCGTGGCAAAGGTGCTTGTCGCCGACGCGCCGCAATATGCGCACGGACTTGCGGAAGAGGTGAGCGCGCTCATTCTCTCGATCGCAGGCAACTATTCGGCCATCGTCGCTCCGGCGACTGCGTTCGGCAAAAACATCCTGCCGCGCGTCGCTGCGAAGCTCGACGTCATGCAGCTGTCCGACATTACGAAGGTCGTTTCGCCCGATACGTTCGAGCGGCCGATTTATGCCGGCAACGCCATTCAAACGGTGCAGACGGCGGAGAAGACGAAAGTCATCACCGTTCGCACGTCGGCATTTCCGGCTGTCGGCGAAGGCGGCTCGGCCGCTGTCGAAGCGGTCGCTGCTCCGGCTGCCGTCGGCGTCTCGACATTCGAAAAGGCTGAACTGACGAAGTCGGATCGCCCGGAACTCACGTCGGCCCGCATCATCATTTCGGGCGGCCGCGGCATGGGCAACGGCGAAAATTTCACGAAGTACATCGAGCCCGTTGCTGACCGTCTTGGCGCCGCGATGGGTGCATCGCGTGCCGCAGTCGATGCCGGATTCGTCCCCAACGACCTGCAGGTCGGGCAGACCGGCAAGGTCGTCGCGCCGGATCTCTACATTGCGGTCGGCATTTCGGGAGCGATCCAGCATCTTGCCGGCATGAAGGATTCGAAGGTCATCGTTGCCATCAACAAGGACGGCGAGGCGCCGATCTTTCAAGTCGCGGACTACGGACTCGTCGCCGATCTCTTTCAAGCTCTGCCGGAGCTTGACGCCGAACTGCAGAAGGCAGGTCTCTGACGGCAACGCCCAGATCTCGCAGAGGACATTCGTTCATGGCGCAGACCCAGAAGCTGATGGAGAAAGGCAAGGCCAGTATTCAGCCTGCGCGGACCATCAGCAAGGTCGGCATTATCGGCGCCGGTCAGATGGGCAGCGGCATCGCACATGTCGTTGCCCTTTCGGGCTACACGGTGGCTCTGAACGATCTCAAAAAGGAAGCCTACGACAAAGGCGTCGAGGCCGTTGGCAAGAACCTGGCGCGGCAGATCGCGAAGGGCGCGATCAACGAAGACGATCGCGACAAAGCGCTTGACCGCATCAGCTTTGCGCCGACGCTCGAGGCATTCGGTGATTGCGATCTCGTCATCGAAGCCGCGACCGAAGACGAAAGCCTGAAGCATCGGATCTTCGCGGCGCTTTGTCCGCATCTGAAGCCGACCGCGCTACTGGCGTCGAATACGTCGTCGATTTCGATCACCCGTCTTGCCGCGACGACGGATCGTCCGGAAGACTTTATCGGCATGCACTTCATGAATCCGGTGCCGCTGATGGAGCTGGTCGAACTCATTCGCGGCATTGCGACGGAAGACGAGACGTTTGCCACCGCCAAAGGTTTCGTCGAGAGCCTCGGCAAAACGACGGCGGTTTCTGAAGATTTTCCGGCCTTCATCGTCAATCGCATTCTGCTGCCGATGATCAACGAGGCCGTCTACACGCTTTACGAGGGCGTCGGCACCGTCGAAGCGATAGACAAGGCGATGAGGCTCGGTGCGCATCACCCGATGGGTCCGCTAGAGCTCGCCGACTTCATCGGTCTCGACACCTGCCTGAGCGTCATGCAGGTGCTGTACGAAGGCTTGTCGGATTCGAAATACCGCCCGTGCCCGCTGCTGGTGAAATACGTCGAAGCGGGTTGGCTCGGCCGCAAGACGCAGCGCGGTTTTTACGACTATCGCGGCGAGAAGCCGGTTCCAACGCGCTAACCTTACGATCCGAAGATCGTCGTTTCGCTGCATTCTGTCCCGTCCACGGTCGCGAAGCACTCCCGGTTGCTGTCACGCATAGAATCGACGTGTAGATCCAGAAACTGGCGCTCCTTGGTGTTCCACGTTATCCAGCCGTCTTGTGATGTGTTCGCCTAGGGGTCGGATCGATGACGGGACAGCCGCGCGTGGCATTAGTGACGGGAGCAGGTTCAGGAATTGGGCGTGCCGTTTCCCTGAAACTTCAAGCTGCCGGCTATGACGTTGCTCTGCTCGGGCGGCGCGTTTCGGAACTCGAAAAGACGGCGGCACAGGCGACAGCAGGTGGCGGACAATTCCTGATCGTTCCAGCAGATGTGACGGATGAGGCGGCGGTCAAAACGGCGTTCGACAAGACACGCGCCGAGTTCGGGCGCCTCGATGTTTTGTTCAACAACGCCGGAACGTTCGCGCAGGGCGTGCCGCTCGATGAACTGAAGCTCGAAGACTGGCGGCGCGTCGTCGATGTCAATTTGACGGGACCGTTTTTGTGCGCGCGCGAGGCGATCCGCATCATGAAGGCGCAAGAGCCGAAAGGTGGCCGCATCATCAATAACGGTTCGATCTCGGCGCAGGTGCCGCGGCCGCTTTCGGCGCCCTACACCGCGACCAAACACGCGATCACCGGCTTGACCAAATCCATTTCGCTCGATGGCCGCGCCGATGACATCGCCTGCTCGCAAATCGATATCGGTAACGCCGCGACCGACTTCACGGCCAAGATGGCAAGCGGCATTTTGCAGGCCGATGGCACCACAAAAGTCGAGGCGCGGATGGACGTCTCACACGTCGCGGACGCGGTGCTTTACATGGCGAACTTGCCGCTCGACGCCAACGTGCAGTTCATGACGGTGATGGCAACGAAGATGCCCTTTATCGGACGGGGCTGATGATTTGCGACGTCAGGAAGTTCGTTAGGTCGCGCGTCAGATAGTGGATGTGGGCGGGAAGTTCGCGCCATTCACGGATTTTCAGCTGTGCCGGATGGTCGATGTAATCGGAATGGACGAGGACCGTCGTCATGCCGATATCGGACGCGACCTCGAGATTGTGCGGCATGTCCTCGAACATCGCCGATGTTGCCGGATCGACGCCGTGCAGCCTGAGAAGCGAGTCGAAGGCGGCGCGTTCGGGCTTCGGCACATAGTCGAGCGCGGCGATATCACAGATGTCTTCGAACAGGTGCAGCACACCAAGCTTTTCGGCGACGTTTTCGGCGTGGCGGCGCGAGCCGTTCGTGAAAATCAATCGGCGTCCAGGCAATGCGGATATCGCGGCTTCGAGTTCCGGAGACCGAGGCACGACGGAAACGTCGATATCATGCACGTATTCGAGGAATGGGCCGGGCGGCAGCTTGTGAACGCGCATCAAGCCCGCGAGCGTCGTGCCGAACTGGCGATAGTAGGCCTTCTGCAAGTGGCGGGCGTGCGCTTGCGGCACGCCTAGCATGCGAGCGATGTACTCGCTCATGCGCCGGTCGACTTGGGCGAAGAGATTGCAGGACGCCGGATAAAGCGTGTTGTCGAGATCGAAGACCCAGGTGCCGATATGATCGAATCCCCGCCGCGCCGCAGCGGCAGGAATAACGCAGACTGAGTCAGGGCCATCCATCAGGGTTTGCTCTTGCGGCGTTCCGCGCGCCGAACGAGGGTGCCGACGCCATGTTCCGTGAAGAGTTCGAGCAGCACGCAGTGGGGCACGCGGCCGTCGATGATGACGACGCCCTCGACGCCCGCTTCGACCACTTCGATGCAGCCTTCCATTTTCGGAATCATGCCGCCTGAAATATCGCCGCTCTTGATCATGTCGCGCGCTTCATCGAGCGTCAGATCGGGAATAAGTTTCTTGTTCTTGTCGAGCACGCCGGTGACGTCGGTCAGGAGTAGAAGGCGCTTGGCCTGCATACGCGCGGCCAGCGCCGACGCAAACGTGTCGGCGTTGATGTTGAGCGTCTCACCTTCGCGGCTGATGCCAACCGGCGCGATGACCGGGATGAGGTCCGACTTCGAGATCACTTCGACGATGTGCGGATTGACTTCCAGCGGTTCGCCGACGTAGCCGATATCGACGGCTTTCATCAGGTTGGATTGCGGGTCCGCCATCTCAGTGATCTTCTTGGCGACCATCAAATTGGCATCCTTGCCGGAGATGCCGACGGCCTTGCCGCCCTGACGGTTGATGGCCGAGACGATCTCCTTGTTGATCTTGCCGGCAAGGACCATTTCGACGACTTCGACGGTCGGCTTGTCGGTCACCCGCAGGCCGTTGACGAAGTCGGACTTGATTGCCAGTTTTTGCAGCATGCTGGCGATTTGCGGTCCGCCGCCGTGCACGACGATCGGATTGATGCCGGACTGCTTGAGGTAGACGATGTCCTGCGCGAAGGCGTTCGACAGGGCTTCGTCACCCATCGCGTTGCCGCCGAATTTTACGACGACAGTCTGCTCGTCGTAGCGAATCAGATGCGGGATGGCTTCGGCGAGGATGCGTGCTTGCAGATGGGCGCTCGGCCGTTCTTCCACCGGTCTGCTGCTCTTATCACTGGGGGTTTTCATTGACGTCACGAGACTACACCAAAGCTATTGGAAGGCGAAGCCGCGCCGGCGGCCGAACGAAGACGGCGGCGAGTTGCGGCCGGGGCAAGCCGGGCGCTTTCGTCGCGGTCTTATAGCCGGTCAGGCAAATGCCTCAATGGATTTCCCTCATTTCCGGGCTTCCAGAGCTGTCCTGACGCAGGATGGACACGGTAAAGCGGGACTTTGGGGAAGGGGATTCCCGTCGGCCCGCCATCATGCCATTGCTATAGCTTGGCACGTGAGCTTGCTTGACGCGTTGTAATCACGCGGCCGAGGCCGTCTTGATCATTCTGGAGACGTCGTGAGCGTGACTGCCGCTGAACTTGGTCAAATTCCTATGTCGCCGGACCTCGGCGCAACGTTGTCGCGCGGCGCGGAATTCGCGGCCGGTGCCGGTGCGACGGACGTGACGCTGGAGCATCTGCTTGCGGCGCTTTGCGACGATCGTGACGCCATCGCAGTGCTCGACGCGAGCAACGTCGATATCGCCGCCTTAAAGGCGGATGTCGCCGGGCAATTTCCGCAAGGCGAACCGGCGGCCGATGCGCCGGTGAGTCTCGGCGTTTCGCAGGACGTGCGGCGCATTCTGGAAGCTGCTGCCGCGGCGGCGCGCGGAAGCCGCCGGCGCGATATCAACGGCGCCATCGTCCTTGCCGCGATCGTCGGGGACGGGCGGAGCATGGCGGCGCAAACGCTGCAGACGCATGGTCTGACGTTTGACGGTGCGATTCGGGCGTTGCAGACGGCGCTGATGCCGCAGCAACGTGCACCGGCTCCTCAGGCGCCGCCTGTGGCCGACGACGTGCTGGCCCGAGCGCGGGAGCGGGTTCAATCGCGATCGACGCCTTCGTTGCGCGATTTGATGAATGACCAGCCGCGCCCGGCGACCCAGCCAGACGTCACGCAGCCGGACGAGCGCACCGACTATTCTTCGCGAACCGACGCTTCAGCCGAGGACGACGGGGCTCACCGCTCATCAAGCGGAACGCCTCAGAAGTATCCGCAGCCATCGGGTGCGCCGGCATCACAACATGGCGAGCCGGAACCGTCGGCGCAGCCGGCCTTGGAACGCGACGCCCGGAGTGCCGCTCCGGGACCGGAGCACGACTCCGCAGGCGATCCGGGATTGCCGCCGTTTTCGGAAACGCAGCCAGCCAATCGCCCGGGGCCATCGAGACAGTCCGCTCCCTCGCAACCTGCGATGCCGCCGTCGCGCGAGATGCCGGTTGGGCCGCCCGGCCCGTCGCTGCCATTTCCGGGACGCTCGGCGACTGCTCCGATTCAACCGTCACCCGGAAGTCCGCCACAAGGCGCACCAGCCGGCCCGCGTGGGGCGTTTCCCATGTCCTCCGATGGCGGCCCAGTTCTGGCGGCACCGCCAGGGCGCGCGTTTCCTGGGGATTTGCCGCGTCCGCGCCCCGTTGGCGGGCAACCGCCGCCGATCCCGGTTCCCGGATCGTCGATGCCGCCAGGGATGCGCCCAGGCGCGCCTGGAGCCATGCCGGGTCCGGCATCGCTGGGCGCGGGTCCAGGTCCGCTTCAGGCTGAGCCGAGCCTGCGCCCGGACATGCGGATGGATCAGAAGGTTCCTGGCGCTCCCGGTCCGCAGCAGCAGCGGCCGCAACCCGCGAAAGGGAAGGGCGCGGCCCGCAAGAAGGGTAAAGGCGCCAAGGTTGACCAGGGGCAGCTTGCCGAAAACATTCCGCGAAGCATGCGCGTCGGGCGGACCGAGCGCGTCGAAGTGCGGATCGCCAAAGCGTCGGTCAAGGCACTCACCGAGGGTCTCGAAGGTGACGGCGCCGTCTGGCAGCATCAGGTCACGATCACCAAGGCGATGGCGGTACGCATCCGAGCGCCGGAAGGCGGGTACTTTATCGAGACGGCGTCTCCGGAAACGCAATGGATCGAAAATAATCTCGGCTATTCGAATGACGATTTTGCGAGCTGGCGATTTCTGATCACGCCGCAATGGCGCGGCTGGTCGCAATTGCAGATCATCATTTCGGCGCGCACGATTGGAGCGGACGGCGTGGCGGCGGAGACGGCGCTTCCCGATCAAGTTATCGAAGTCAAAGTCCGCCGCAATCTCAAGCGTACGTTTGCGCGGCTCTTCGGTTGGGCAGTGGCGGCGATCGCGGGCGGCGCGTTGGCGACGTTTGGAGCAACAGGGATGACGTCGGTGAAGGCGTTGCTCGACAGCTTCATCCGTTGAGAGCTGAACGCGCTGGGACGCTGAGCGGCTTTCTGGTTAGCGCCCGTGAGCTTCGATGAGCTTCGCGATGACGGCTCTGAGATCTTCAAATCCCATGCCGGTTTCGGCCGATGTCGCGATGACGTGCGGAAAGGCCGCCGGGTGCTTGGCGAGGGCTTGGGCCGTTCGTTCGGTGACGCGCTCGAGATCGGTTCGGCTGATCTTGTCGGATTTCGTCAGAACGGCCTGGTAGGAAACCGCAGCGCCGTCGAGGAGCGCCATGATCTCGTTGTCGACCGTCTTCAGGCCGTGACGAGCGTCGATCAGCAGGAACACGCGAAGCAGCGTGCGCCGACCCGCGAGAAAGCCGCGGATGGTGCGGTTCCATGCCGTCACCTTGTCTTTCGGGGCCTCGGCGAAGCCGTAGCCGGGCATATCGACAAGGTAGAGATCGCGATGGGGCTCGTTGAAAAAATTCAGTTCCTGCGTGCGCCCGGGCGTATTGGAAGCGCGCGCTAGCCCGTGCTGTCCGACGAGGGCATTGATGAGGCTCGACTTGCCGACGTTCGATCGGCCGGCGAATGCGATTTCCGGGCGGTCGTCGGGCGGGAGATGATCGAGGCCCGGTGAACCGCGCGAAAAGGTCCAGGCGCGCGTGAACAGGAGGCGGCCGGCCTCGACGTCTTCCGCCGATTGTTCAACTTGGTCGGTCATTGCCGTGTTCCGCCCGGCCGCTCGAAAGCGGCGCGAGCGGCGCCTTTCAGTTGCTTGTCATTTGCTTGCGCCGCCACCGGCTCCAAAGAGCCGAAGCAATGGCGCGAAGGTTCGTTTCAAATTGTCGAAGAGATGGATATCGGCGCCGTTCTTCATATTGATGCGGAGCTGCTGGGCGATCGACAGCGTGTTGCTCCACGCCCAGTAGATCACGAGGCCCGCAGGGAAGCTTGCCAGCATGAAGGTGAACATCACCGGCATCCACTGGAAGATCTGCTGCTGAATGGGATCGGGCTGCGGCGGGTTCAGCTGCATTTGCATCCACATGGTGATGCCCATGATCAGCGGCCAAATTCCGATGTGCAAGAACGCCGGGGAATCGAACGGCAGCAATCCGAACAGATTGAAGATCGACGTCGGGTCCGGTGCGGAGAGATCGTGAATCCAGCCGAAGAACGGCGCGTGGCGCATGTCGATCGTAACGAACAGAACCTTGTACAGCGCGAAGAAGACCGGAATCTGCAACAGGATCGGCCAACAGCCGGCAAGCGGATTGATCTTCTCCTTCTTGTAGAGTTCGAAAATTTCTTTCTGTTGGCGCTGCGTGTCGTCCTTGTACTGCTCCTTGATGCGCTGCATTTCAGGCTGCATCTTTTTCATGCGCGCCATGCTCTCATACTGCTTGTTGGCGAGCGGATAGAATGCCGCCTTCACGAGCACGGTCAGTATGAGAATGGTGATTCCGAAGTTGTGAACGATGCCGTTGATGAACTCCATCAGACGGAACAGCGGCCGGGTGATGAAGTAGAACCAGCCCCAGTCGATCATCCTGTCGAAGCGCAGGATACCGAGCGCGTTTTCATAGCCGTCGATCAGCGACGCCTGCTTGGCGCCCGCGAACAGATGGCCCTCGACGCCTTTTCGCATGCCGGGTGAAATGGTCAGGGCGCCGCGTAGATAATCGGCCTGGAACGAGTCCTTGCCCGCGGGACCGTGTGCCTTCAGCGCCGAGTACATGGCCCTGTAGGGTTCGTGCTGATCGGGAACGAGTGCCGTTGCCCAGTACTTGTCGGTGATGCCGAGCCAGCCACCCGTAACGTTCTCGAACGTCTTGGGTACGCCTTCCTTGGCGGCGCTGGCATAGGTCTCTTCGATCAGCCCGTGTTCGCCGGAGATGCCGACGAGGCCTTCATGCAACACGGAATAGACATGCGCGGGGGGATTACCGCTGCGATGGACGCGCGCGTAAGGCAGCAGCGTGACGTCCGCCTTTGTCTTGTTCTCGACTTCGTCGACAATCTTGAACATGTAGTCTTTGTCGACGGAAATCGTGCGGCGGAAGACGAGACCTTCGCCGTTGTCCCATACCAGCGTCACGGGCGTCTCGGCGGTGAGCGTCGTGCCGCTTTCAATTGTCCATGGCGTGTTGGAGTCCGGAACCTTGATCGAACTGCCGCTTTGCGCGACCCAACCGAATTCAGCGAAATAGGGATCAGCCGAGCCGGTCGGCGACAACAGGGTGACGATCGGACTCTTGGGATCGACCGTCTCGTGATACTTCACGAGAGACAGGTCATCGATACGGCCGCCCTTCAGATCGATGGAGCCCTGCAAAGACGGCGTTTCGACCTTAATCCGTGCGGAAGATTTCAGGATCTCCTCGCGTGACTTCGCGCTTTCGGGCTGCTGACCGACCTTGGGCGCTGTCTCGGGAGTGGACACAGATGGAGCGTTGGCGACGTTCGGCGGGCTTTCGGTCGACGTCTTCCCTTTGTTTTGCGCTTCGAGCTGCCTGTTGAATTCTTGCTTCGCTTGCTGATGTTCGATCTCCGGGCGCGCGAAGAAGTATTGCCAGCCCATCAACACGAGGATCGATAGAGCAACCGCGAACATCAGGTTGTTTTGGTCTTTGGGATCTCTGGGGGAA
>Ga0256905_1000100_pt1 | contig 13600 bp, 10 predicted proteins | sample MC6MC0743MT_FD_190204 | JGI IMG/M metagenome (GOLD analysis project Ga0256905, IMG submission 190204) | Metatranscriptome of enriched soil aggregate microbial communities from Iowa State University, Ames, United States - MC6-MC0743-MT... | ecosystem: Environmental > Terrestrial > Soil >...
GCAATCTCTTTCAGCTGAGCCATCGTCACCTGACCAGCGACAACGCGGCCCGGCTCCTTGGAGCCCGAACCGCCCTTGCCGGTCGGCTTCAAACCGGCGGCCTTCTTGATGAGGTACGTCGCCGGCGGCTGACGCATCTCGAAGGTGAAGGAACGATCGGAATAGACCGTGATCTTCACCGGAATCGGCGTACCCTGCTCGATGTCCTTCGTCTTGGCGTTAAAGGACTTGCAGAATTCCATAATGTTGACGCCGCGCTGGCCGAGCGCGGGACCGATCGGCGGCGACGGATTCGCCGCGCCTGCCGGCACTTGTAGATTGATAAAGCCATCGACTTTCTTCGCCATGGTTCCCCTTCAGCGTTAGAGCCAGCGCCGGTATGGCGTGAGGCTCAGGGTTAGCGGTCCAACGGGCCTTGACTTCGATCGACGAAGCCCTGCCCTCCCGCACGTCCCATATCCGGGCAATGCCCCGACATGGTTTCCGATGCACGAAGCACCGGAAATCTCAATTCACCAGCAGCGCTGCGGCGCTGCTCCTTCGTTGATCAGCCCCATCAACTTGCAATTTTCTCGACTTGGCCGAACTCGAGTTCGACCGGCGTCGGACGACCGAAGATCGACACCGCCACCTTGACCCGCGAACGCTCCTCGTCGACCTCTTCGACAATGCCCGTGAACGATGCGAACGGGCCGTCGGCCACCTTGACGTTTTCGCCGATCTCGAAAGTGATGGTCGGCCGCGGCCGCTCGACACCTTCCTTGACCTGATTGAGGATGCGCATCGCTTCATCCTCGGGGATCGGCATCGGCTTGTTGTCGGCACCGAGGAAGCCGGTCACCTTCGGCGTATTCTTGATCATCACGAACGCCTGGTCGGTCATCTTCATCTTGACCAGCACGTAGCCCGGCAGAAATTTGCGCTCCGTCGGAATTTTGCGTCCGCGCTTAACCTCGACGACCTCTTCGGTCGGCACGACGATCTCTTCAAACAGCTCGTCAAGGCCGCCCGCCTTCGCGCGTTCGCGGATAGCGTCGGCGACCTTGCGCTCGAAATTCGTGTAGGCGTGAACGATGTACCAGCGCGTACCGGCAACCGTTTTTTTCTCTTCGCGTTCTTGCGCGACAACCATTCTCAAAGGCCCTCTTGCGCGTCACTCAAGCCGATAAATGCAGGCTGAAATCAGCTGCCCACCCCTAGAACGAGGCGCACGACATGGCTCAACGCCTGATCAACGAGCAAAAAGAAAATAGAGGCGAGCGCGACCATGATGAGCACCATCACAGTCGTGATCCACACCTCTTTCCATGTCGGCCAGGTTACCTTGGCGACTTCCTGCCGAACTTCTTGCATAAAGGTTATGGGATTGAACTTCGCCATCAAAGTGCTTTCTGAGCGCATATGCGACAACATGCCGCATCCTGCCCCGTCGTTGTGACCGGGCAGGTCGGCAGATCAAACCTAAACGAGGCTGGCAGGGGCGGAGGGTCTCGAACCCCCGACCTTCGGTTTTGGAGACCGACGCTCTACCAATTGAGCTACACCCCTTAAACGCGACATGAGCAGAAGCCCAAGCGTCGAGCAGCCTCTTTTGGGGCGTGTTTCCTTAACTGAACTCATTGGCGTTGTCAGCCCCTACGCCGTGCTTTTTTATATATGCGCGCGATAAATCAAATTCGAGGTCGGTGAGCGCCTCGAATCCCATCCGTCGGCAGTTATTCAAATGGCCTCCTGCCCTGAGCCCGGGATCGGCTCGATGACGACGGCCGAGCCATAGGCCAGCACTTCGGTCACCGCCGCGGCGATCTCGTTGGCATCATAACGCATGGCGAGAACGGCGTTGGCCCCCATCTCATAGGCATGCTGGACGAGAAGATCGAAGGCTTCCTGACGGGCGTGCTCGGCGAGCTTGGTGTAAACCGTGATATTGCCGCCGAAAAAGATCTGGATCGCGGCCCCCAGATTGCCGACGACGCTGCGCGACCGCACCGTCAATCCCTTCACCATGCCGAGTTGGCGCACGACACGGTATCCTTGAATATCATTCGTCGTCACCACCAGCATGCGTTCCCCTCTTTCCGGGCCATCAAGCGGCCTGCCCTGAGCATATCATCAAGGTAAAGCAACATGCCTGCGTTAGCGACTGGAGAAGTGGCGATGCGAACGCTCGTGAGATCGGCGTCGTCTGAACGAAGCCCCTCCGCCCGGCGACCGTCACCCCTTGAAATTCGCCTTTCTGACAGCTGGCGCTTAGGCTATCTGCTTGTCCCGGCGCGGGCACGGAAGCGACGTTCAGCCGGACGCAAAGCCGGGATCGAAGCGCAGTGCCGACGCCACAGACTAAATCCTGCCGCGTTCATCCTTTCATAGCCTCGCCATGACATTCACACCTCATCGCCGCGACGTCCTCACCGGAACTCTGGCAGCATCCCTCATCGGTTGGTCGAACTCAGCAGGAGCGGCGTCCGTTGGCGCAATGGCGCTCGGCGATCCGGAACCGTTCTCATTCGATAAATTGAAAGCGCGCGCGAAGGACTTGTCGAAGACAGCCTACGTGCCGCCGCCGAAGCCTTCCGATTCCGATCCGTTGCGCAACATGACCTTCGATACGTTTGCGCAGGCGGTCTACAAGCCGGAAATGGAGCTATGGCGCGGGGTCGCAGGCGCGCAAACGGTGCGGCTCTTTCCGCAGGGCCGCTTCTACGCCGAACCCGTCGGCATCTACGTGCTGGAGAACGGGCAAGCGCGCGAAGTTCTCTATTCGCCTGATCTCTTCAACATGCCGGCCAATCATCCGCTGCGAACGCTGAAGAATGCGGGCTTCGCCGGCTTTCGCCTCATGAGCCGGGGCGGCGTCAGCGATTGGCTGGCTTATCTCGGCGCCTCCTATTTCCGCTCATCCGATCCCAACGACCAGTACGGCGGTTCGGCGCGCGGTCTCGCCATCAACACCGGACGGCCCGAGGAATTTCCGCGCTTCACGTCCTTCTGGCTTGAACAGAACGGCGCGGGCATGAACATCTACGCGCTTCTGGAAAGCCAAAGTGTCGTCGGCGCCTACCACATGGACAGCCGCCGCATTGAAGGCGGCCAGGGCGGCGCCGTGCAGGACATCGAGTGCGAACTCTATTTCCGCGCGCCTATCGACATGCTGGGTATCGCACCGCTGACCGGCATGTTCTGGTATGGCGAGAACTCCGGTCATTTCCGCGGCGATTGGCGGCCCGAGGTCCACGATTGCGACGGCCTTTCGATGTGGACCGGCACGGGCGAGCGCATCTGGCGGCCGCTCGCCAACCCGCCGCGTATCGTGACGAACAGCTTCTCCGACGAAAATCCAAAAGGTTTCGGGCTGATCCAGCGCGACCGCAACTTCGAGAATTACCAGGACGACAGCCTGTTCTACGACCGTCGTCCGAGCATGTGGGTCGAGCCGCTTTCGGGCTGGGGCAAGGGCTCGGTCAACCTGGTGCAACTGCCGACGACCAACGAAACCGAAGACAACATGGTGGCGTTCTGGACGCCGGAAGAAAAGATCGTCGCCGGTTCGAACCTCAATTCCAAATACCGCCTGTACTGGGGCATCGACTCGCCGCCGACGGGCGACGTCGCCCGCATCGTCGCGACGCGCGTCGGCCTGGGCGGTCTGGGCGGACGCGACCTCGATCTCCGGCACACGAAACCCGGCGCCCGCAAATTCATGATCGATGTCGAGGGCAAGGTCCTCGAAGATCTCACGCGATACGGCGGCACGCACACGGTCGTCACGTCGACGCGCGGCTCGATCACCGGTGTCGAAGCGTTTCCCGTCGTCGGCACAAAGCGCTGGCGCATGATGTTCGATTTATCCGATCTCGGCGGCGAGCCTGCGGATCTCCGCGCCTTTTTGGAAAAGGACGGCGTCGCGCTCAGCGAAACCTGGATTTTCCAGGCGTTTCCTTGAGCGGCGCGGCACCTGCTTTCAATACGCTCCGCTTTCTCTCCGGAATGGCTGACGATTTCTGATTTTCGCGGACGCGATCCGTTTGTTCGGGTCTTCGCGGGAACCCTCCGCACGGTCCGACGGTTGTTCCAGCCGTCACGGAGGTTCGAGATGAAAACGCTTTTGGCGGGCGCATTCGTTCTGTTCGGCTCTTACTTGGCCTTCAGCAACGGCGATGAAGGTCCGGCAAACCATCCGCAAACGCTGCATCCGCCTATGAACGCCGATGCCGCGATGACGCCGGACTCGGGCACGTCTGGTATCGGAAGCGCGGCCCGGTAGGCTCCGCTTTGCTTTCCCTGTGCCGGCCACTCAGCGATCTGTTTCTCGCCGGGGCCTAAATCTTGCCACGGAGGGGCGCGACATTACGGTCCCGCTCGTCGCCCCCAGGCACGACGTGGTTCGCCCAGCCGGTGCCGCATGTCCTATCGCGTCTTTTCCATTCCTCGCAAAGTTCGCGTCAGAGAAGATATCGATTTTCCGGGCCCCGTCGTTATCGACGGGATTGTCGTGGGCGATGTTCGCTGCATGTCGCTGATCGTTGGCGAGGGCGGTATCGTCGATGGCACGATCAAGGCGGATACCGTGACGATCCTCGGGGAAGTCACCGGTGAGATTTTCGCGACGCGCTTGACGTTGAAGCAATCCTCGGCCGTGGCGGGCAACATTTTCCACACACATCTCTCGCTTGAGAATGGATGCTTGTTCGAGGGTCGCTCGCGCCGCCATGTTGACCCGCTTCAGCTCACGTAGCCGGACTTTCGGATTCCGCAGCCTAGCGACCGTCGCGAAACGCCGTTTTCGCGGACGTATTGCATTTTACAATCCCTTTTCAACGCTTTTTAACAGTCCGTCCGAATACTGACTTTTTGCCGATTTGTCAGGGCTGTGGCGGCGGATGAGGGCGAATGCTGGCGAGGAAGCGCGAAATCACGCGCTGATTGGGCGGCGCGGCTTGCAGCGCGCGAGAACTCTGTCGCTGCGTTCGATCCAGCGCGATATTCTCGTGGCCATCGCCAGCGGCCAAAATCTTTCGATCATCATGAATGAACTTTGCCGGCGCGTCGAATTCCTGGCGCCGGATCTGATTTGCTCAATTCTAATGGTCGACGAAACCGGTTGCCTGAGAACTCTGGCAAGCCCGTCTCTTCCAGTTGAATACTCAAAAGCTGTCGACGGCGTCCAGATCGGACCGATGATCGGTTCATGCGGAACCGCAGCGTACCTTGGACAGCCGGTCGAAGTGACGGACATCGCAACCGATCCGCGCTGGCAGAATTTCAAGCATCTGGCGCTGCCGCACGGTCTGCGCGCCTGCTGGTCCAGCCCCATCGTCGGGCGCGAGCAGCAGGTCATCGGCACCTTCGCGTTTTATTTTCGCGAGCCGCGCGGCGCGTGCGCGTTCGAACGACAGGTCGTTGCCGCCTCATTGCACATTTGCGCCATTGCCATCGAACAATGGCAGACGCGCGAGACGATCCGTCAGCTGGCGTTCAATGATCCCCTGACGCGCCTCGGCAATCGCACGATGCTGAAGGAACGTCTGCCGGATATTCTCGCGGCGGCGTCCGCCAATTCAAAGCGCGTCGCCCTTCTCTATCTCGATCTCGACGGCTTCAAAGCCGTCAACGATCTGTACGGACATCCGTGCGGCGATGAGCTGCTTTGCCAGATCTCGAGAAAACTTTCGGAAATCGCACCGAAGGCCGATCTTACCGTGCGTCTCGGCGGCGACGAGTTTCTTATCGCGGTCACCGTTCCCTACGACAGCAATGAACACGAATATCTGGCGGCGCGCCTCGTGACTGGTGTGAGTGGTCATTACCGGCTCAACGACGGACTGAGCGCGGCTGTCGGCGTTTCCATCGGGGTCGCGCGCTTTCCGGATGACGGCTCGGATATCAACGCGCTCGTCGCTCGCGCCGATGCTGCTCTTTATCGTGTGAAAAACTGCGGACGTCGCGCTTACGCGGTCTTCGATGCCTCAATGGAACGCGAGCAGCGCGAGCGCCGGGGCCTGGAGCGCGATATCGGTCTGGCGCTGGATGCGGGCGAGCTTTCACTCGTCTATCAGCCGATCGCCGACACCACGTCTCGCAGGATACAAGGCTTCGAAGCGCTTCTCCGGTGGCATCACTCCACGCGCGGCAACGTCCCGCCCGACAAATTCATCCCCGCTGCCGAGAACTGCGGAGCGATCGCGGAGATCGGCGCATTCGCACTTCGCGAAGCCTGTCGCGAAGCATCGAAATGGCAACTGCCGCTCAGGGTCGCTGTGAACGTCTCCCCGGCCCAGATCGTCAACGCCGATTTTATCGGACTCGTTGAATCGGTTTTGAACGAAACGGACCTTGATCCGCGCCGGCTCGAAATCGAAGTGACGGAAAGCCTGTTCATTCATGACGCCGACCAGGCACGGCATTGCCTACAGCATCTCCATGACCTGGGCATCACCGTCACGATCGACGATTTCGGCACCGGCTTTTCGTCGTTGAGCACGCTACGATCGTTCCCATTCGATCGCATCAAAATCGATCGGAGCTTCGTCAGCGAACTCGGTATCGATGCCGAAAATACCGCGATCGTAAAATCGGTCCTCGCTCTTGGACGCGCGATGGGTTTGCGCGTTGTCGCCGAAGGCGTAGAGACGCAGGAGCAATACGCCCTGCTGCGCCAATTGGATTGCAATTACGTGCAAGGCTACCTGATCGGCAAGCCGCTTCCTCTGACGGCTTACACATCCGTTATCGGACGAGGACCGGCGGCAATGTCCAAACTGCACAGACAGGCCGTGTAATCCAATCCTCGTTTCCGGAAGTTCCGCTCCCGCTACGGTCGATCGCGCATCCGCGCGTCAAGGCTCCACGGACCCGGACCGGCAAAAACGAGATAGAAGAAGATAAAGCAGAACAGGATCGCGCTATCTCCGCGATTGAGAAGTGGAAAAACGCTCTGTGGGGCGTGCGCCATCCAGTAGGCGAATGCCATCTCGCCTGACAGCAAAAATGCCACTGGCCTCGTGAACAGGCCGACGATCAGAAGCGCTCCACCGACAAGCTCGAGAACGCCCGCAAACCAGGGCAGCGAGAACATCGCCGGAAGAGCCATCCCGTCCGGCGCAGGCGGAAGGTTGAAGAGCTTTTGCAGGCCATGCTCGAAAAACAGCACTGCGGTGACAATTCTGAGAATGCTCAGGACGCGAGGCGCCCATTGCTCTAACGTCTGCTTCATCGTGCTCACTCCGTCGATTTCAATTGTCGATTTCGTAGCCGAATGTCCGCCTGGCGCATCCCAATCGAATCTTCCGCCGACTATTCACTAACGTCAGTTGGCGTAAATCGGAATCGAATATGTCTGGGTCGGCGGAATTTCAGGCGGAGGCGGCAGGAATGGCGCTGCTTTGCGGATTGTCGCAAGCGCCGCTTGGTCAAGACGCTCGTTCTCGGACGACTTCGCAAGCCGCACAAATTTAAGATCACCCGTCGTATTCAAAGCGAACGTGACGACGGCCTTGCCTTTCGCGCCGTAAACGGAAACTTTGTGCCGCGCGATCTTGGCGCGCAGGCCCGCCATGTAACTCAGGATATTTCCACGGCTCGCCGTCATGCGTCCGTTGGACGGTGTCTGCGCGGCGCTGGAACGCGAGGTCGCGCCGCCTGCCGCCTGCGCGTGCGATTGCTTCTGTTCGATTTGCTTCTTTTTTTCGGTCTTCGTGATTTCCTGCTGCTTAGGCTTTGCAGGTTCCTGCTCTTTGGTTTCGACTTCGAGCGGCATTTCCTCGACCACCTGCTCGGCGACTTTCTCGGCCTTGACTTCGCTCAGCGTGTCCGGTGCGCCGCCACCGCGAATGACCGGCAACGGATCGTCCGCCTGAGCGAGCGCGGTCGGCGTCACGTCGGCGACCTTGACGGGCGGAGGCGGAGGTTCGTCCGAGACCGGCTCGTCCTTGACCTCCGACAATTCCTGCGCGGCGGATTCCGCCGACTGAATGCTGCCGGCCTGGGAAGCGGCCGATGCAGCCGACGCGGTCTCTGTTGAATCGGTTTGAAGAGATTCGAGCACCAGAGTTTGAACGGTCGAGAGACTGACGACGGCCTTGTCCTCCGCGGCCGTACCGAACTGTTCCGGCTCGCTGGAAGGGCTCCATATGCGGAACATCACGGCCCCATGCACCGCGAGTGATACCATCATCGCGCATGGGAATATCCAGCGCGAAGGTCGTCTCGGTGCGGAGGTTTGCGGCAGCTCCGTCGTGATCGGCGCATAGCCGCGCCCTCTCGGAATCGGAACAACGACTGCGCCTTTGGAGAGCGCGAAGCTTTCATCGATGCCGGAATAGGCTCCGCCCACGACGCGCATCGCGGCACGGCGGTTGCTGAATTCGATGGGCGTCGAGCCGCCCCTTTCCTTCGAAGCAAACTGCATCGTCACTCGGCAGGGATCAGCGGGCCCAATTGCCCGCCGATCTTTTTCTGTTCGCTCCGCCGCAAGAGCAGCGGCCTTAAAATTGCGCCCGCGTCGTCAGCAGGAACGTGCGGCCGCGACCGGTGTCGACCGGAGCACTGCCCGTTCCCAACGCGCTCAATGCGGGCGTGTACGGAAGGTCGGTAAGGTTGGTGACGGTCAACGCGATGTCGACGTCATCAGTCAGCTTGTAGTTGGAGAAAAGGTCATAGGTCGTGTAGCCGTCGTAGAAGAGCGGATCGCCCGGTCCGACGTTGACGTCACCCTTCTGACTCTTCGAGGTGATGTATGTGCGTGCACCGACCGTCAGGCGCTGATCGAAGAACCGCAGACCTCCGGTGATTGTCGTGATATCGCCCGGCAAATAGCTATGCAGACCGAGACCATCCATCTGCGACGGCAAGGTCGTGTTGTTATGGCTGTAGCTCAGGCCAGCGAAGACGTATCCGGCGTCGTACGTGCCTTGCAGTTCGACGCCTTCGACTTTCGATGTGCCGGGATTGTTAAAGTAGGAGCAGACAATCCCCATCGCGTCGCATGACGCCGTAATGTAGTTGTCGACGTCCATCGTGTAATAATCGGCCTTGAAGCGGAGCGCATCTCCAGGCTGCAAGAGGCCATCGACTTTTGTATTGAAACCGAATTCCCAGCCTCTTTGTTTTTCCGGCTGCAGAAACGGATTGGGCAGGAAGTTCGGTTCGAACGCGCTGGCCGGATGTGAGCCGTCGAGCAAAGTCTCCGAGATCGTCGGAGCACGGAAGGTGTTCGACCATGTCACGTAAGGCTGGAACCATTCGACAGGCTTCGCGGCCAGCGTGAACTTCTTGCTGAAATCGCCGTAGGAATTATCGACATGGAACGGCCCCGGCTCGACGCCGGGCGGGAGCGCGATGGGAAAGCCGGGCGGCAAGTACGGCGGCAGATGCGGATCGACGACGCCTCCGCCGTTGAGATTATAATCGTCGTATCGCAGTCCAACGATGAAATCGAAGATGCTCTTCGAGAACGTCGTCTCCGAGAATGCTCCCCGGATCGTCGATTTGCCAGACGGGTTTACGCCGCCGCCGACAGATGGATCGATGCCGTTCGAAGCATCGACATCATCGTGGAAGTATTCATATCCATACGTCGATTTGACGAAGATGCCGCCGAGATTGAACAGAGACGTGTTGGAAGCGTCGAAGCCCAATCCAAGGTCTTCGATCGTGCGGCCGTCCGCGCTCGAAGCGCCCCCGATCCCGTCCAGGTAGCGCATCTTGACATCGCTGCCGTAGAAGTTCGCACGGAAATTGACGAGATCGTTGCTTGCGGGATTATAAACGTAGTTGGCCGTGTAGATTTTCGAGTCGAGAGTCTGGTTGTACGAATTGGCAGTGAAATCGTTGTTGTAGAGAACGGTGCCGAACGAAATCTGCTGCGATGGATCAATCTGGATATGAACTTTCGCCAACCCTGAGATCAGATCCTGATCGGTATACGGCACTGTCTGACCGTTGCCGTTCTTGTAGTTGTCCTGATCGTGTTTGCTGATGGCGCCGATGATGCTGATGTTGCCGCTCCGGATCGCGCCGGCAGCCATTTCGGAAAATCCGACGCCGTTGCTGCCCCACGTCAAACTGGTGAGCGCTCCGGAATCTTTTCCTGGCTTCAGCACGTCATCGACATCGAGCGTGCGCATGTTGGCCGCGCCTGCAAGCGCGCCAGCGCCACCCGGCCCGGAAACCGCGCCGCGCTGCACTTCGATGCCCGCCAAGAGCAAGGGATCGACATAAGCGAACCCCTGTGTGGTGTGGCCGGTAAATCTGAAGTTCTGCCGCACGCCGTCGATCGTCATGTTCACGCGGCCCTGGCCCTCGAAGCCGCGGATATTGACGGCGATGCCGGGATTGTTCGGATCGTTGCCTGTCGAGACGCCGGGCATGGCGCGCAGGACATTTTGAATGTTGCCCTGGCCGAACGTCTCGATCTCGCTTTGACCGGCGACGCTGACGCCTGCCGGCGTGCTGTAAGGCGCATCGACCCTGGCCGCTTCCGTGCTCTCGGATGACGCTTGCGGTTCTTCGGCCGGCGGCGGCGCTGAGGTTGCGGCTTGCGTCGGCTGCGGCTTGGGCTTCGACGTCGGAGCGCTGCTCTTCTTGACCTTGGCGCCGGTGATATTGACGCCCGGCAACTGCGCTTCCTGGGCGTGCGCTTCGTTGATCGCAGCAAGCGCCATCAACGATACGCCGAATGCCAGAACCGCCTTCGATGTACGGAAATCGCTGAGCGATCTGGCTGGCGCCTTTGTGCGCCGCGAGACCAAGCTACTTTCGAAATTCAAGCCGCCGTTCGACATGAAGCTACTACGCGTGGACATCCGTCCCCCTCCCTGGTTGCGTTGGGCTGGCGGGCGGGCTCACGCGACGTTTCGCGCAATGCGGCTGGCTTGCCTCTTAGTCCGCGCGCCACTCCCCCTGAGAGGCGGCACGAACGTGCTTTCGGTGCTCGACCGAAGCAGGCGCGAAAATATAATCTATACTCATAAAGTCAATAAATATTGTCATCCGGAAGGTGACGAAACCGCCGCAGATGGTCGCGAAAACCCCCGCATTTCCGGGTGTTTAGAACGAGTGTAACGACGATGTTCGGGGACTGATGATGATTTGCAACTATCGGCGACGCCTACGGCGCTCCGACACCGCCGCACGTCGTTTGGCGGGACGGATAGTCTCGATCGACATGACAGGCGACCCTCGATCGAACATTTTCGGCGACGCCGGTGAAACCGCGCGCGATAAACGCTGGCGACTCTCAAACCGGTCCTGATTGAGAACGGTCGTCGGCGCGACTGCGACCACGGTGATCTTGCGCTGGCTCCCAAGCTCTGCGATGGGCACAGAATGGTCGCGAATTCGTTCGATACCCTTTTGTGAGTCCTTTCTCTTCGTTTCGCATCTTGTTCCTGTTTCGGCCAGTTGCCCGGACGGGGGAAACATGGCAGAAAGCCCAACTTTCGCGGGTGTAGCTCAATGGTAGAGCAGCAGCCTTCCAAGCTGAATACGTGGGTTCGATTCCCATCACCCGCTCCAACTCTCGCCTGATGTGAGCGGCGCAATTTTCAAACGACTCATGTCTGGGATTGCCGTCTTGAGCGGCGACGCGGTCGTCGCGCCGCGTGCCCCGAGGCGCGTTCTTCCAGCGGCAACTCTGAAGTTCACTTGCGGACGGATTTGATGCCGCCGAATATCCTATCCGGCAATTCCGCAATAGCGAGATAAGCCCGGCAGTACTCAGTCGCTTTACCTATCTGCCCGGTATTAACGATGATGCAAAACTTGTCCTCGTGGACGCGCCGAATTTGGCGGCGCCTTAAGCTATCCAGACTACCGAAGGTTCAGAAAGAGCCGTGAGGCTTTTAACGCGCCAAAACAGACGGATTCAAAGCCGTGGCCTACGCGCTAATCGTTAGTGGAGTGCCATAATTCGTGCTACCGCCTATTCCGACCCCCGGAATGCGGCCAGGCACGAAAGCGGCTCAAATGATCCGGTCCCAGGTAACGCGTGTCGCACGACCATCGTTCGTAAAGTTTCCTTTGTGAGTCTATAATGTCTTCTTCCCAGGGCATTCGAAAATCTCCCACCGGCATCGACGGCTTCGACGATCTGACACTCGGCGGTGTACCTACCGGGCGCCCAGCCCTCGTGTGCGGCTCGGCCGGTTGCGGCAAGACGCTCTTTGCGACGACGTTCTTGATCCACGGCGCGCGCGATTACGGCGAACCTGGCGTCTTCGTCACATTTGAAGAGCGTCCCCGGGATATCGTCGACAACGTGGCTTCTCTAGGCTTTGCGCTCGACAAACTGGTTGCCGATAAAAAGATCGCTTTCGAATATGTCGCTCTGGACCGGTCCGAACTTGAGGAAGCCGGAGACTACGATCTCGAAGGTCTTTTCCTCCGGCTCGAGGCGGCGATTGATTCCGTCGGCGCCAAGCGGGTCGTGCTCGACACCATCGAGAGCTTGTTCTCGGTTTTTTCCAACGAAGCGATACTGCGTGCCGAAATTCGCCGGCTGTTCGACTGGCTAAAAGACAAGGGAATGACGACCGTCATCACCGCCGAGCGCGGCGACGGTACGCTGACGCGGCAGGGGTTGGAAGAATACGTCTCGGATTGCGTGATCCTGCTCGACCATCGCGTGCAGAACCAGATTTCCACGCGACGCCTTCGCATCGTCAAGTATCGCGGCACGGCGCACGGCACGAATGAATATCCGTTTCTCATCGATCAAGACGGCTTCAGCGTGCTGCCGGTATCCTCGCTCGGATTGAACCACAAGGTTTTCGAGGATCGTATTTCTTCCGGGATTGCGGACCTCGACAATATGCTGGCAGGCGGCGGCTTCCACCGCGCATCCAGTATTCTTGTCGCTGGCGTCGCCGGCTCCGGCAAGTCGATCGTGGCTGCGAGCTTCGCCGAGGCCGCTTGCGCCGCGGGCGAACGCGCACTCTATTTTTCGTTCGAAGAGTCCGTCGATCAATCCGTCAGAAACATGAAATCCGTCGGAATAGATATCGGCCGATGGATCAAATCCGACAAACTTCGCTACATCGCCACAAGGCCGACATTCTACAGTCTCGAAATGCATTTGGCCGTGGTGTTGCGCGAAGTGACCAAATTCAACCCCAGCCTCGTCGTTCTCGATCCGATCTCTGCATTCTTCGAAAGCGGCGATCCCATGGAAATTCAATCCATGCTCCTGCGCGTGATTGATTTTCTGAAGGGGCGCGGCGTGACCGCAGTCTTCACCCATCTCATGCATGGCCAGGACGGGAACGTGCAGACCGAATCCGGCCTCTCGTCCCTCATGGACGCCTGGGTTCTTCTGCTCAACCGTGAAGTCAACGGCGAATTCAATCGCGAACTTTATCTGCTCAAAGCGCGTGGTACGGCGCATTCCAATCAGGTTCGCGAATTCATCATGAGCGACGATGGACTCAAACTCGTTCCTCCGTATTTGGGGGAAAACGGCGCGCTCACCGGCTCTGCCCGAAAGAATGAGGAAGCGAGATCGCGACGGACTGAAATGCAGCGCAAAGCGGACGTATTGCGAGCCCAGCAGCAAATTCAGCAGAAACGGCGGCGCGCCAAGGCTCAGATAGAAGCGCTGCAAGCA
>Ga0256905_1000101_pt1 | contig 13519 bp, 15 predicted proteins | sample MC6MC0743MT_FD_190204 | JGI IMG/M metagenome (GOLD analysis project Ga0256905, IMG submission 190204) | Metatranscriptome of enriched soil aggregate microbial communities from Iowa State University, Ames, United States - MC6-MC0743-MT... | ecosystem: Environmental > Terrestrial > Soil >...
CCTTCAATGTAGAGCTTGGCGCCCTTCTTGACGTACTGCTCGACGACCTTGCACAGCGGTTCGCTGAAAATGACGACGCGATGCCACTCGGTCCGCTCCTTGCGCTCGCCGGTCGCCTTATCGCGCCACGTCTCGCTTGTCGCCAGGCTCAGGTTGGCGATCGGCCGTCCATCCTGCGTCCGGCGGATTTCGGGGTCCTTGCCGACGTTGCCGACCAGAATGACCTTGTTGACCGAACCTGCCATTCATCCATCTCCTTAATAAATTCGGGTCTTGCCGTTGAGGCGCACGCAGCGCCAACCAATTCGGCAGCGCCATGATCCATAAAGGCGGCGCCTAGTTTGGTTGTATCAGCCTGCCGCTCCAGAATCTCCAGCCGACATTAGAGGCTAGGCGATCGGGCTTCCGCAGATCATTTGCTGTTGTCCACGCCTTTGCAGCTCGCGATGCTCGCCTGCCCGATCCCATGTCAACGCCGAAGTTCACGTAATGTTCCAAACATAGGTACGCCGCCGCAGCGAAGCAAGCGGATTCGAAAGCCGCATCATCGTCGCCCTGCAAGCGAGCGCGCAACACCATCGGGAAAGGCTCGCGACGTTGCCAATGTCCGCTTGACTGGGAAGGGCTATGGGCTAAGCGGTTGTCTCCACCACACGCGCGTGTCAGCGCGCTCGACCGGAGCGTTTCAGCCTCGATGGCTCAATATAACTGTTTGAATTGTCCGGGATACTGCTGCTCGTATCCGGTCATCGCACTCAACAAGCGCGACGTCGAACGCCTCGCCAAGCATTTCACCTTGAAATACGAGACCGCCAAGCGCCGGTTCACGCGCGAGGGCCACGGGCACAAGTATCTGATGCGCCGCAAGCGCGACCAACATTACGGCCGCATCTGCCAGTTCTTCGATACGAAGGAGCGGCGCTGCACGATCTATAAGGCGCGCCCGCATGCCTGCCGCGATTATCCCGGTACGGGCCGATGCGGCTACTATGATTTCCTCATGCACGAACGCCGCTGCCAGAACGACGAGACCTTCGTCGCGATCACCAATCACAAGGATTGAGTTGGCTTTGATTGCGCCATCCGACTCCGCTGCGCGGAGCCGGCCGGATGGCGCGCGTTTTTGCTGTTCAACGAAACGTCGATCCTTGGACGGATCCCCGCCTGCGCGGGGATGACGGGAGGTGCGAGTTCGTCCGCAAGGGAAGATAAATGTCCCTTCGCGACTTCAGATCGCGCCGTCGCGCCCGATCCGTCTGCTTAATGCGAGCGAAACGTCCGCACACAGAGCGTTTCGTGCGCACCTCAACGAAATGTCAGATGTCGTGATCGTCCGCGATGATTGGATTTCCGTACGCGGCCCCCAGCTTCCTAAAGACGCTCGATCTTCTGCGGCTGCTTTCTGGCTCCCGCGCGATTGAGGGTCGTGCGTCGCTTAACGATGCTCCGGAGGCATAACCCTCTCGAGTTCACCCACGACTAGAACGAAGGAAACGACAAATGGCCAGGAGAATTGCCGCTTCCATTATCGCACTCGCTTTCACCGCCAGCAGCGCGTTGGCGCTGACGATCACCAACAAGAGCGGAAAGGAGGAGACCGTCGGCATCGACTACGGCAACAGCGAAAAAGTCGAAACCGTCGCCCCCGGAAAATCCGTCAAGATCGACGGCTGCGATGAAGAGTGCGGAGTGACCGGCATCTGGGGCTACTCATGGATGGCAAAAACCGGCGATACTCTCGTTTTTGACGAAAACGGATTGAAGCCAAGTAATTTGTAATTTCATTCATTCGTCGCTGGCGGCCTTCGCATTGCATGCCGCCAGCGGCCTTTATGCCGGCGCAGGTCCACCGCTCATCACGTGCAGTGAACGCGCTCGATCTCGAAGACGACGCACGGCTCGTCCCGGTTGCGCGCGGGTGCGAAGACGGAGCGCACGCCGACTTCCCGCATGCCGCAAGCCCGCATCAGGGCAATCGACGCGGCATTCTCCGGCTGAGCCGCCGCTTCAATCGTTGCAGAATCGAGCCTGCGAAATCCCTCGCGGATCACGGTTGCCAGAGCTTCCTTCATGTAGCCCCGCCCCTGCCAGGCTTCGCCTAACCAGTAGCCAAGGGAAGCACGGGTGCGCTCGTCCTTGTCGCGGACAAGCGCAATCCATCCAATCAGTTCGTCGTGCGTCTTGCGCGTGATCGCCAACGGAAGCGCATCACCTTCGCCACCCAAGCGCCGCATCGTGCGGATGCGCTCCACCGCCATTTTTTCCGAGAACGGACATGGCCAGTTTGCAACCCATCTGCTGATGGGCTCGGTCATCAATTGCGCAACCAGGAGAGCGTCACGCCGGGAAACGCAACGCAGTTTCAGGCGCGCGGTTTCGAAGGGTTCAAATGAAGACGGTTCTTCATCCACCATCGCTGGTTGCTCATGAATAAACCCCGCCGCATCCTCGGATGCGCGCGGGGTTAATTACCTTCGATGGTGTGCCCAGACTAAAACCGGGCATTTGAAGCGAGGCTCTGGCTCACCTTTACGGCTGCCGCCCTCGTGCGATAGATCCAAATTGTAAGTCCGACAGCTGTCGTAAGCGCGGCCATATTCTCGAGAGCGCTTGTCAAGCTGCTGACCTCGCGAACATCCATTCTCGAGGTCCCGATTTATAACCCGGTGGAGTCATCTCCTTCCTCGATTGTTTCGCCGTGTCACGCCTGCTGCTTTCTCAGCTGGCCCAAGAGCCTTACACGCTACATGCGCCATGCAGCTCACCTCTTCGCTCCGTTGCTCATCGACCCTTACGATCGAGACGCTTTCACGGAAGGACAGCGACAGCAGCACCGTCACAAATTAAATCTGTGCCTCATACGGGGTGTCGTCAAGACGTCATATCGGAAATCGCGATCACAATTTTCGCGGATGATTTCTCTGCCTTCAACTCGGACTCATTCTAGCGTGCGTTCAGCATGCGAAACGAAAAACTTATCATCCTTCGCTAAAGGGAAAAAACCGTCATGACCGAAGCCATAAACGGTAGCTGTCTCTGCCGGGGAGTCACTTTCAAGATCGACGGAAAACTCGACGCCGTTCTCGTTTGCCATTGTTCACAGTGCGCCAAAACGAGCGGAAATTTCGCAGCGATGACACGTTGCTCCGACGAGCAGCTGCGCATTCTCTCGGACGAAAGTTTGACTTGGTTTCAATCGTCCGCAGCGGTGAAGCGCGGTTTCTGCAATCGATGCGGGGGAAATTTATTCTGGAAGCAGGAGGGGAGCAGCGACACCTACATCACAGCAGGATCTCTGGATCAGCCAACAGGTCTTAAAATCAGCGAGCACATTTTCGTCGCGTCGAAATCGGACTTCTACGATATCACCGACGGCCTGCCACAGAAAGATGCGTGGTGAAGCAAGGAGTTTTTAATTGCGCCATCCGACTCCGCTTCGCGGAGCCGGCCGGATGGCGCGTGCTCATCTCCCCGTCAACGTGAGGGTATTCTTTCTATTTAATCGGGCAAGCCTTGTCGCACGGCACGGGTTGGCTTTTCTCGACGGAGCCGCGGAAAATCGATACCGTTTCCTGCACGCACTTGCCGCCCGACTGGACGACGCGAATAACGTTATCGCCGGACTTCGCCTGGCAAAGAACGGCCATATCCTGCGCCACCTCGAATGGCTGATCCAAGGGCTGAGTGCTTTCCGCCGCGACGGCGCGCGTCACCATCAAGTCGAGCATGCTCGCGGTGCTCGATGACATCGGTTTCGGCAGCCGGTCGAACGCAATCCATTCGTAGTTCACCTGATTGCTCGGTCCCTTGACGCGGATCGAGATGTCACCCGTCTTGCGGCAACTGCCAACCTCGACGCGGGCGTCACCCTGCGTGACGAGCGAGCGATAATCGATCTTGCAGTCGAAATTCTTTTCCAGCAGTGCCGCCTGCGCCAGGCGATGATCGACCTGATTGAAGGGCACGTCGTTTTTCCAGGCGAAGTAAAGATTGCGCGCGGTCGGAATGGCGGCCATCACCGACACCGCGAGCACGAGCAGCTTGATCAGCGATAGGCCGCGGTTCACGGGATGCGCGGGGTGCGCAAAATTGAGCAGTGACGGTGCGTCGCTCATTGGAAGTCCCCTCGTCGACGTTGTGCCCAGTCTGGTTTCCGCGACCCATAAGGTGCCGTCAAGGCCGAATGCCGCCGATTTGCTGACAGGCTTGTGAACGGCGCGTTTCTGGATGGCCGGGTCAAGCCCGGCCATGGAGTGAGGGGGCTGGCAAGAAGCGGTTAGGGGTCGGCTGCCCACTTCTCCCCTCCCCTCGACGGGGAGGGGTTAGGGAGCGCGGTCCGTTCCCGGAATAAAAAAGGCCGCTGAAGAGCGTTGATCTCCCTCTCCCCATTCCCTGCACTTCGAATGGGGAGAGGGTTGGGGTGAGGGGCCGCAACATTCCGAGCAAACCGCTGCCCCTCACCCCGACCCTCTCCCCGCAAGCGGGGAGAGGGGATGATGTTGGCACTCCTCCGATTTTACCCCCACCCCTGCCCCCTCCCCGCAAGGGGGAGGGGAATAGAGGGGCACGCGCCTCCATAGCCGTTTAACGGGGGATTATCCGGGGTGACGATCCCAAGGCCTTGAAAATCCAGCGATCCCATATCATTTGTGAACGCTTGCTCGGGGTCGCATTGTCGGCCCCCCTGCCCTTCGGCTAGACCCTGATCCATGAAATCACCGACAAAGAAGCCCGCTCCGCGCGCCGGTTCCGAATTGATGAAGACGATTCACGTGCGCGGCGCGCGTGAACACAATTTGAAAAACGTCGATCTCGAAATCCCGCGCGACGCGCTCGTCGTGTTCACGGGACTGTCGGGCTCGGGCAAATCCTCGCTCGCCTTCGATACGATCTACGCCGAGGGCCAGCGCCGCTATGTCGAAAGCCTGTCGGCGTATGCGCGGCAGTTCCTGGAGATGATGCAGAAGCCGGACGTCGATCATATCGACGGCCTGTCGCCCGCCATTTCCATCGAGCAGAAGACGACGAGCAAGAACCCGCGCTCGACGGTCGGCACGGTGACGGAGATTTACGACTACCTGCGTCTGCTGTTCGCGCGCGTCGGCGTTCCCTACTCGCCGGCCACCGGCCTGCCGATCGAGAGCCAGACCATTTCGCAGATGGTCGATCGCGTACTGGCGCTACCTGACGGCACGCGGCTGCTGCTGCTGGCGCCGGTCGTGCGCGGCCGTAAAGGCGAATACCGCAAAGAGATCGCCGAGTGGCAGAAGAAAGGCTACCAGCGCCTCAAGATCAACGGCACCGTCTACGAGATCGGCGACGCGCCCAAGCTCGACAAGAAATACAAGCACGACATTGACGTCGTCATCGACCGCATCGTCGTCAAGAAAGATCTCGGAACGCGGCTTGCGGATAGTTTCGAGCAGGCTTTGAAGCTGGCCGATGGGCTCGCGATCGCGGAATACGTCGACAAGCCTTTGTCCAAGTCGGAGACCGAGGGCGCCAACAAATCCAAAAACGACACGCACGAACGGATCGTGTTTTCGCAGCGCTTCGCCTGCCCGGTATCGGGCTTCACGATCGACGAGATCGAACCGCGGCTGTTCTCGTTCAACGCTCCGGCGGGCGCTTGCCCGGTGTGCGACGGGCTCGGCTCGGAACTGCGCTTCGAGCCTGATCTCGTCGTGCCGGACTCGACACTCAGCCTTGAGAAAGGCGCGATCTATCCGTGGGCGAAGACCGGCGTTTCGTCGCCCTACTACGAGCAGACGCTCGAAAGCCTCGCCAAGCACTACAAGGTGTCGATGAAGACGCCGTGGGAGCGGTTGCCGAAGCATGTGCAACTGGCGATCCTCTACGGCTCGGGCGACGAAGACATCGTCTTCACCTACTGGGACGGCACGCGCCATTATTCGACGGAGAAGCCGTTCGAAGGCGTCATCGGCAACATTGCGCGCCGCTTCAAGGAAACGGACAGCGATTGGGTGCGCGACGAACTCTCGCGCTATCAGGGCGCGCATCCGTGCGAGGCGTGCGGCGGCTATCGCCTCAAGCCGCAAGCTCTGGCCGTCAAGATCGGCGGCAAGCACATCGGCGAAGTCTGCGATCTGTCGATCAAGACCGCGAACGAATGGTTCCGCGACGTTCCGAAGACCTTCACCAAGCAGCAAACCGAGATCGCGACGCGCATCCTGAAAGAGATCCGCGACCGGCTGAAATTCCTGAACGACGTCGGCCTGACCTATCTGACGCTGTCGCGCGCCTCCGGTACGCTGTCGGGCGGTGAATCGCAGCGCATTCGCCTCGCGTCGCAAATCGGCTCGGGCCTGACCGGCGTGCTCTACGTGCTCGACGAGCCGTCAATCGGCTTGCATCAACGCGACAACGACCGCCTGCTCGAAACGCTGAAGCATCTTCGCGACATCGGCAATACGGTCATCGTCGTCGAGCACGACGAAGATGCGATCATGACGGCCGATCATGTCGTCGATATCGGGCCGGGCGCGGGCATCCACGGCGGCAAGGTCATCGCGCAAGGCACGCCCGCCGACATCATGGACAATCCGGAAAGCATCACCGGCGAATATCTGTCTGGCGTGCGCTACGTGCAAATTCCGAAGCGGCGGCGCAAGCCCGATCCGTCGCGTCTGCTGACCGTCACCGGGGCGCGCTCGAACAACCTGAAAGACGTCACAGCGTCGATCCCGGTCGGGCTGTTCACCTGCATCACCGGCGTCTCGGGCGGCGGAAAATCGACGCTGCTGATCGACACGATCTTCAAGGCGGTGGCGCGCAAGCTCAACAACGCCAAGGATCATCCGGGCGAATACGACAAGATCACCGGCATCGAGAACTTCGACAAGATCATCGACATCGATCAGTCGCCGATCGGACGCACGCCGCGCTCCAACCCGGCGACGTACACCGGCGCGTTCACGCCGATCCGCGAATGGTTCGCGGGGCTGCCCGAAGCCAAGACGCGCGGCTACGAGCCGGGGCGCTTCTCGTTCAACGTCAAGGGCGGGCGCTGCGAAGTCTGCCAGGGCGACGGCGTCATCAAGATCGAGATGCACTTCCTGCCCGACGTCTACGTGACGTGCGAGGAATGCAAGGGCAAGCGCTACAATCGCGAGACGCTCGCCGTCACGTTCAAGGAGAAGTCGATCGCCGACGTGCTCGACATGACGGTCGAGGAAGGCGCGGAGTTCTTCAAGGCCGTGCCGTCGATCCGCGACAAGCTCGAAACGCTGGCGCGCGTCGGCCTCGGCTACATCCACATCGGCCAGCAGGCGACGACGCTTTCGGGCGGCGAAGCGCAGCGCATCAAGCTGTCGAAAGAATTGTCACGGCGCGCCACGGGCCGCACGCTCTACATTCTCGACGAGCCAACGACGGGCCTGCATTTCCACGACGTCGCGAAGCTGCTCGAAGTGCTGCACGAGCTTGCCGACGCGGGCAACACCGTCGTCGTCATCGAGCACAATCTCGAAGTCATCAAGACCGCCGACTGGATCATCGACCTCGGCCCCGAAGGCGGCGACGGCGGCGGCACCATCGTTGCTGCGGGCTCGCCGGAAGACGTGGTGAAGGTGAAAGAGAGTTATACGGGGCAGTATTTGAAGCCGGTGCTGGGGCGGAGCAAGTCCGCGCCGGGCGGCCGGCTCCCGGAACGGGAGTCGGATGGCACAAACAAAAGAGCGAAGGCTGTGGGGAAGAAGCAGGCGGCGGAGTAGTTAAAGATTAAACTGGCTCGGATATGCTTGGCGGAGGCGTTCCGAATCCTGCCCGTCGATAACTCCGTAGAAAATCTTTCTACCCGTACTTATCGATTTCGCGACTGCTAGGCTCCGCATCAATTCCAGTACACTTGGATCAATCTCTCGCCAGTGCTGAACAAGAAAGACATCCGCGTCTTGTCGGAAAAGGCGTTGCGCTTGATCGCCGTTTTTCCCCATTTTTCCGGGCACCAATTTATTGGGCATTCCGGGCCCTTTAAATGCAACCGCCGCCGTCACGCGCTTACCGCCGATCCGCAGCCTGCTGGAATATAGATCGCTGTCTTCACCGCCCCAATCTTTAAACTTCCCTGCCTCACCCAAAATCGCTTGAACACCCAACTTGAAATCTTCTTCGCTGACAGTCTTGGGCAACGAGGGTCCGCTGGATATCGATACTACCTTCTTAAATGTCTCGATGTCATCGATCGTTACGCGTTTAACATCAGCGCCCTTAGTTGGTAGGATCAGAGTTTTAGGCAATCCTCTCACAATAAAGTTTCGCTTGGTGGGAAATTTCTTTAGCGCACTGGGATTCTTATTCAAAGAAAGGATTTTGCGTTTATTGATTTGAAAAAACCTGATCGTTTTGTATGCCGTATCGCCCTTATGCCTTACTTGTTCGACAAATCCCTTACTGGCTAACTCGCCGCCGCACTGCAGAACTCTCATCCTGGTCAGGCCCGTTATTTCTGCAATTTCGCCTACCGTTTTAATTTGCTTCTTATGATGATAGATCGCCGTAAATACGGCCATCCGATCCCCTTTTCCTAGGGCTTTGGCTAGTTCTGCAATGTGTTCTGGCGCGTTTGAGAGATGATCCCGAACTTCTATCGCCATACCGAGAATCCTGAGCTAGATAGATGCATCATTTTTCTTTCTTTGGAATCCCTTTAGGGAACATCCGGCTAATCGTAGACTGGTTGACCCCAAGCACATCAGCAATTTGTGCCTGCGAGTATCCCCGGTCCAGAAAGTCCAATATTGCGAACTTACGCAAGATTTCGAGTTCCTTGAGAACGTTTTGCCCTAGTTCATCGAGGGATTCATTCTTCGGCTGAGCCACGTAAAATCTCCTTTCGAATGCCTTTCGGTAGCATTCCACTCAGAGTTCCCTCGCTAACGCCTAAAGTTGCAGCGAGATGCTTCTGCTTATAACCGGCCGCAAGCAGTTGAAGCATTAGCAGCTTCTTGATCGCTACCATCTCTTCTAAGAGCGGGTCTTTAGCAGTTTGCGCCATGTCGAACCCTCATTTCGCTTTGATGCCTTTGGGAAACATTCGGCTGACCTGACTTCGGTCGATACCTAGCGCCGAAGCGACCTGCTCTTGGGTTGCCCCTTGCCAAAGAAGCGTAAAAACCATCAGCCGCTTTATTGCAGCTAGCTCATCAGCAATCTTGTCCATATATTCCTCAGCGCTTCTTCTCTTTCTTCGCATTCGATAGTGCGACGCTGATTGTATTCGGCGTCGTATCGCAGAGTGCTGCAATGTCCTTTGCTGACAATCCTGCTCTACTCAGCAGAATTGCCTTTTCCCGTACCGTCTGCTCTTCAGAAGTTAGTAGCATCGCCAACAACTTGATCATGCTGTCGAACTTTGCCTCGAACCTCTCTATCACTTCGTCTTCAGTCATCTTGCTCTCTCCTTTGCACTGCTCTCCGGAGGAAGCGGATAGACGTGAAGGAGCTTCACATCACGGCCTTCTGGAATACGAAAGACAATTCCCGCATCTACCCAGCGAGAGACTGTACGACTGAAGCTACCAGGATCGATTTTTTGGGCTTTGCCAATTTCAGACTGACTTTTTGTCCCATCGCACAGGTTGTACGCGGCGAGCTGGCTCATTCCCGAACCGCGCGGAGCAACAAGATCTCGAAGTTCAGATTCCGAAAAAGTTTTACGAGCAACCGTCGCCAATATCGCTCGAAGCAGCACGTCTGATTGCTCGGACATTTTTTCTCCGCTAAAGGATGCGCGATGCCGTTGATATAGAATCGCGGATTAACACTATGATTTTACAGAAAATATATAGTCTAACGCAAAGTCATGAGGTGAGAACATTAGTGTCCATCGACGGAAATATGTGTGATATCGGGCTTTTTCAAGGAAGCATTCTAAATAATTCGCAGCACGATATAACGTGAAGCACCTAACCCGCCTCTTATGATTTGGCCGAGGGGCTCGCCTCGCTAGCCGCCCGCACGCAAAAAACTTATCCTCGGTATTGCGACCTCACCGATAATCCCCTCGCCCATCCGGCAAGGGCATCGTGCGAATCGGACACGCATCGATGGCCATGCGGTGCGCGGTGCGCCTCATAAATCGCAGTGCGGAAAATATCTGTGTCAGCAACGGTCCTTTACTTGGCAACTGCCAAGCGCTCGACTAGCGTTGGCGTGGATTTGTCCGCACCGGGGGGTTGCAATGCAGGTTTTCAAGTTCGGCTTCGTGGCCGCGGTCATGGTGTGCGCACTTTCGGCGACGGCTCAGGCGGCCGAATGTACGAGGGTCGCAGCCATTGGCGACAACTTCACCCACGATCTGGCGGTGCTGTTCTCCCACAACGCACTGAAGAATACGATCGCCGGGAAAGGGCTTGTACCGAAGGGGCCCGTGAAAACCACCTGCAAATCAGGGGCGATGATTGAGTGCTACTCCTCGCAGATGGCCTGCAAGGGCGGGACGCCCGCGGCCTGCTTAGGCCCCTGGCTTTGCTTCTGAAATTTTTTTGATTGCGCCCGGCGACTCGCGTTTCGCGAGCCGGCCGGATGGCGCGTCTGCTGTTTCACGCCGGATGCACACGGCTGGAGCTTTTTTTTCGCGCGTGCCACCACCAGCTGTCATCCCGGCCGAAGCGTAGCGAAGAGCCGGGACCCAGCGGCACATGCGCACTTCAATCTGGGTCCCGGGTCTCGCAAAAGGCTCGCGCGGGATGACAATGGTGGCTGAAGTCGACCGTTGGCGCGTGGCTGTTGCGTCTTCCTTCGCACCTCATTCCACCATGAATGAACCACCAATCCCCGCGCTTTGCGGCCGGCTCGCGGAACGCGAGTCGCAAAGCGCAAACAAAAGTGTCGGAACGGGTCGGGCGAGATCGTCATAATAAAGCGAAGCGGCTACGCAACATGTCCGTCGCGCCTGGCGGCCGGCTCTCGGAACGGGTGTCGCCGGGCGCAACCAAAAGAGGAAAGCTCATGGCCAAGAACACGATTTGCGTCTGGTACGACAAGGACGCCGAGGCTGCGGCGCGCTTCTACGCCGAGACGTTTCCGGACAGCTCCGTCGGCTCCATCCACCACGCGCCGAGCGATTTCCCGTCAGGCAAAGCGGGCGACGTGATCGTCGTCAACTTCACCGTCGCGGGCATTCCGTGCATCGGGCTCAACGGCGGTCCTGCTTTCAAGCACACCCCGGCGTTCTCGTTTCAGATCGCCACCGACGACCAGGAAGAGACCGACCGCTATTGGAACGCGATCGTCGGTAACGGCGGCAAGGAGAGCGACTGCGGATGGTGCCAGGACAAGTGGGGCGTCCACTGGCAGATCTCGCCGCGCGTGCTGACCGAGGCGCTCGCCGTCGGCGGCGATGAAGGCAAGCGCGCGTTCGAAGCGATGATGACGATGAAGAAGATCGATGTCGCGGCGATTGAGAAGGCACGGCGAGGGTAGATTCATTTTTGATTGCGCCCGGCGACTCTCCTTCGTCGAGCCGGTCGCCGGGCGTGGGATTGGCGAGCCGTCTGATCGCGCGTCGCCCGTCGCACACAAAAAAGCCGGACGGATTTCTCCGCCCGGCTATCGTTCGGTTTTTGATTGCGCCATCCGACTCCGCTTCGCGGAGCCGGCCGGATGGCGCGTCGCTCACGGGCAGAACCAGATCGGTCCGACGACGGCGCATCCGCGCGAACGCCAGTTGTACGGACGGTGATGGTAACGATGCCAGCCGCGATAGCGGTTATGCCCACGGTAGTGATGGCGGTGTCCGCGGTAGTGATGTCGCCGCGAATGATGGCGCCGTGAGTCATGGCCACGGCCCCTGTACTGCGCGAGTTGAATAGCGCTTTCGGTCTTGCTCAGGCCGGCGACACCGCTCGTTGCGGGCGTCGCAGATGCAGCCGAGCTGCCGAAGGCCGTTCCCAAAGCCAGGAAGCTGATGAGTACGAGGCGTTTCATCCGAAGTCTCTCCTAGTTGTTTTCCGTTTGTGTTCGGCAGCGCGATCTCGCCGCAAGCTGCACTTCATTGAGCCGCAGACGCACGGTCGCCATCTGCTGCATTAGTCATCAAACGCTCGAACGAGGTATTTCCGCCGCAAAAATAATAAAAAATAATTCGCTTTCCGGTTTTCGTTGACTTGGCTGCTTCGTTTTGATCGCCGACTGCACGCAAACGATAAGGCGACGAAGCCGAACTCCGCCGCCTGCGTTCTGTTCCGCCTGTGTGGATTTTAATATCCGTATGGTCCGTACACGCCGTCGCGGTCGATAAAGACGCGGATGCCGGGGCGGTAATAGCCGTCGTATCTGCGACGGCCGTAGCGGCCATAGTCATCGTTGCTGCCGTAGCGGCGCAGGAATTCGCGATCCTGGCTATTCAAGTAATAGCCGGCTCGTTCTCTGGCGCGGGCGCCTTCGACGTCGCTGATCATGTCCGCGTTGGCGAGCGGCGCGAAGGCCACGACGACCAACACCGCGCACGCCGCCGCAGCCCAGTTCCGTTTCATGCGCTCCACTCCTTGCGACGCAAACGCGACGCCCATGTTCTCAACGCGAGCCCGCGCGATCCGTTCCAGGATCAGCGAGCGGCAGAATATCTCACTCTCTGCCGGCGCGTGTGTAGGCAAGACCGCGAGCGCGGTTAACCGTCGGTTGATGAAGGGAGTGTTGGCTTTTTGTTGGCACACGGCGACTCCCCTCCGGGGAGCCGGCCGCCGTGTGCATTATCATTCGGGAATATCGGGCTCGACGAGCTTCGCGAGTTGCATCAGCGATTGCTGCCATCCGAGATAGCAGGCCTCGACCGGGATCACTGCCGGAATGCCGGATTGCTCGATATCGACCTCCGTGCCGACCGACACAGCGCGCAGCTTGACCGTGACATGCATCGTGCCCGGCAAATTCGGATCGTCGAATTTGTCGGTGTAGCGGATCAGTTCATGCGGCTTGAGTTCGACGTACTCGCCGCCGAACGAATGGCTGTTGCCCGTCGTGAAGTTCGTGAACGACATCCGGAATGTGCCGCCGACCTTCGCGTCCATGTGCTCGACATGGCAGGTGAAGCCGTAGGGCGGCAGCCATTTCGCCAGCGCGTCGGCATCGAGGAAGGCGCGGTAAACCTTTTCGGGCTTGGTCGCGAACACGCGATGCAGCCGGGCGGTGTTGGCGGCGCTCGCGGGCTTGGCGTCGGCCTTTTTGGATTTGTCTGACACGTTGTGCTCCTTCGGTTTTGCGCGCTGCGGTTGGTTCACGACAGTCGCGTTCGTTATCAAGACGTTTGACCGCCGCCTAATCCGACATTTTTGTTGGCGCGTCCGACTCTCCTTCGTCGAGCCGGCCGGACGCGCATGCTTAGTGCCTCGTTCTTCGGCCGCCGTGTGCATTTGCGGTTGCGCCACTCTACACGCCTCCGGAGCACGCGCCATCCGGCTGGCTCCCCGCAGGGGAGTCGGATGGCGCAACAAAAATCTAAAAAACTTATCCTCACTGCCGAAACTTCCCGCATAATTCCCTCACCCATCCGGCAAGG
>Ga0256905_1000120_pt1 | contig 12668 bp, 9 predicted proteins | sample MC6MC0743MT_FD_190204 | JGI IMG/M metagenome (GOLD analysis project Ga0256905, IMG submission 190204) | Metatranscriptome of enriched soil aggregate microbial communities from Iowa State University, Ames, United States - MC6-MC0743-MT... | ecosystem: Environmental > Terrestrial > Soil >...
ACTCGGCCGAGGCCGTGATCGAGCGATCGACATGACTTTCAGCGGCGAGGTGCATCACCGCGTCAGGGCGAAATTCTGAAAATGCGCGGCTCATTTCCGGTGCATCGCAGACGTCGGCCGGCATAAAGTGATAGTTCGGAGACTTGGCGATTGCGGCAAGCGAGTTCGAGTTGGCGGCATACGTCATCTTGTCGATGTTCAACACTTGCCAGCCGCGATCGCGAACAAGATGGCGAACGAGAGCCGAACCGATAAAGCCCAAGCCTCCCGTGACGATAACTTTCATGACACCCCCCGGTGCGGTCACTGACCACTCGATACTCTAGCTGCCGCCCAGATTCCAGCTGACGCATATATGCGCAGCTAACGCCTAGATCCTCAAAAGCGCCTTTGCATGTCTTTGAATAACGGCAGCTTTGCGTCCTTATCGGATATCGTCGCGTGCTGGGGCGAGGCCGGCCAGGAAATATTGAGCGCGGGATCGGACCACAGCACCCCTTCCTCCGTCTTTGGATCATAAAAATCCGAGACTTTATAGACAACCTCGGTATCCTTTTCCAAGGTGCAGAAGCCGTGTGCAAAACCGGCGGGAATGAACAGCTGTTCTCCCTTTTCGCCGGAAAGCTCTACCGAGACGTGTTTGCCGAAGGTCGGGGAAGCTTGCCTCAGATCGAGCGCAACATCGAAAATTCTGCCGCGGCTGACGCGGACCAGCTTGTCTTGTGGGCGGGGCGGAATTTGATAATGCAGCCCACGCACGGTTCCCTTGGCGCGCGAAAGCGAGAAATTATCCTGGACGAAGGTGACGGACACGCCAGCATCGCGAAGCGTCTTCTCACTGTACAGCTCGGTGAAATATCCTCGGGGATCTTCGAAGCGCTTGGGAACAATGAGAAGAAGGCCAGGTATCTGCAGTTCGGTGATCTTCACGAATGTACTCTCGATCCTACTTTCAATTAATCTCTTTCGGTCCGGCCCGACACATGCCGGGCTTCTGCGAATTGGTCAATGCTCGTCACGTTCAGACCTCACATTGTGTGCGATCCCCGTGCACGAGCAATTTTCCTCGGCCCCTTATCGCTGTCGGTAAACTATGTACCTCTGCGGATGTCGGAGCCGTGAGCGCCGCGGAAGCCGGATCTTCGCGCTCTCGATTTTAATCAGAAGAAAAAAATTTGCTCTGCGCTGCGACATAGGCCTTCACCAGATCAGTGTTTTTCCTATCGCTGGATTTTGAGCGTCTCAATCGCTGGGTGATGAAGTGGCGGGGCCAGGTCTGTGTCTTGCAAGCAATTACTTCGGGCATCCCGCTGTCACACCCTGCCGACGTCCACGCGTCGACGTTACGGCAGAGCCAATGCGCAAACTTTTCGTCAATCGGCCACGTCCCGTAGGATGCGTGATTGGTGACGATATAAGGAACGGCAATCCTGGGGCTGAGCTGATAAAAATAGTCGTCGACGCGCACATGCTGCGTGTTGATCAGAGTCACACCAAAATCGCGGATAAAATTATCCAACCCGGCCCTGTCGACGTGCGCTTGGGTGAAAATCGGGATGCCCATGTTGAGGAGGGATTGAACCTCAAGATCCGGCGTTTTCGCACCGATGATTAACAGGGAGACGTCGTGGCCCTGGCGCAGAAGTTCGTCAACGAAAGGCAGCAGAAAAGAGCTGCCGGTCTGTTGCTGGCTCTGATCAATCCCGATCAGGATGTGTTCGACGACGCGGGCCTGGGCAGCAATAGCTTTGAGTGAAATGCGGTTGGCGAATTCCGCGGCAGCAGCCTGGCCTAATCTCGACTTGCACTGATGCCAAACCTTACGAAGCATTGTGCGCAAGGTTCTGATCTTGACGCCATAGTTGCGTCTTAATGCGTAGGCGATGCGCACATGCTCATCATAGAAGCCGGTCGTCTCGAAGCCCTGTACCGAACTATTGGCGCCGTGAAGACGAAAATACGCTCGCGCCCGGGGATCATAGGCGATTTGTCCGCCACGCGCGAGGCGGCTGTAAAGTAACCAGTCACCACAGATCCTGTATGACTTGAGTTCAGCCAGAAGATTTTCACTGATCGTCTGCCGGCGAAAAACGCAACCGCCAACATTGCGAATGACGCAACTCAAACCAAACGGGCCATTAAACCAGGACGACGCAGAGGCAACGCGGGCTTCCTCTGAAAATCGATCTAGTCCAACATTGTCGTTGACAGCTGAGCGCAGAGCGCCGGTCTCATCGATGAATTCGATGCGGCCAAATGCCAACATGGTACCGGTGTCGGCGAAGTGAGGTACCAGGAAGTTTAGAAATTCTGCATCACAGGTGTCATCGCTTTCGCAGATCCAAATCAGGTCTCCGGAAGCGAGCGCCAGTCCCTTTTCCCATTGAGCAAAAATGTTTCGGGAGTTTACAGGATTGAAACAAGTTTTGATCGGTACGGGAGAAGTTTTAACAGCCTCTGCGATGACGTCCCGGCTGTGATCGGTTGATGCATCATCGAGGATGATGATTTCGCTGACTGAGATGATTTGTTTCGAGATTGAGCTTATGCGCTCTTGGAGAAAGTGCGCGTGGTTATAGTTGGGGACGATCGCAGTGACGGAGGAGCCCGCCGCGCGCTCACAAGGCGGGTGTTTTCCAGCGCTCAGCGCTTCCTTGACAGGAAAAGAGCGAAATCCGCGCGTCTCCCAACGGTCTAGAATGCGATAACGGACCGCTTTTCGTTTGGCTCGATCCTTTGGGTGTAAAAAAAACGAGAGAAGCTTGGCCCCCAGCCCGAAGAAACTTCTAGTCCATGACGGAGAATCGTCGGCGCGCGGTCGCTGCATGGGGCGGTATGGTTCCAATCGATAGTACGCTCTGTTTAAAGCAATCATTCAGTTGACCGCGAGAACGCCACCCTTATTCGAAGCAGATTCGAGATCCAAGCTGCAGAAATCGACGTCGACCCTAGCCAGGCTGTTCTCCCTAGGCTGATATCATGCGCGTTGTAACTCGGGCCGCGATCCTTTAGGTTCTCAGCGGTTATTCACGGGGGTGATTTATGGGGCTCAGAACAGCACTTGGGTCGAAAACGAAAGCGGACGATTGCATCTCTTATCCGCAGGACCGTGATGAGGTTATGGAACTCCGGGGAGCGGTTTCTTTCCCCTATCGGCCAACGCATAGGTTCGATGGGCCCTTCGTTGATGACAGGCAGCGCTCAATCTTCAATCTCCCGAAAAACGGAGTGATCATTAAGCACGATGTCCCCGGCTGGCTGCGGCCGGAAGATGCTGCAAAGCTCCATGAACTTGCGGTGTTCGCCAAGGGGCCAGCCTTTGAACTCGGAACCGCATCCGGTCTCTCAGCTACAATCATTTCCGAGGCGCGCGGGGATGCCGAACCCTTCGACACTGTTGACCTAAATTCGACCGATGGTCCGCGACGCCGGCTAGCAGCACGTGGCTTGCGCAACATTCGATTCCATCAATCGGATGCTGCGGCTTGGCTGGAAGCTCAAGCGAACCTCGTCCCCCAATACGGATTTGCCTTCGTAGACCATTCCCACTCCCGAGAGCACGTCAGAGCGGCATGCCAACGTCTCGATCGCGTTATGGCACCGGGCGCGTTTGTGGCTTTTCATGACTACAGCGACCCGAGAAACTTCGATGGCACGGATGGGTATGGTGTCTTCCAAGGCGTTGAAGAAGGTCTTTCTTATCGCTTCCGGTTCTACGGGTGCTTCGGGTGCATGGGAGTTTATCGACTTATGTGAGCAAAATTCAACTGATTGCAGTCCCGCTCAATGGCCGAAGCCGCCAAAGCCTAAGAGAGCCGTTGTTCCGCTTGCCTTAAGCGTGACATTCATCCAGACCTAAAAACGCCGTCCTCCCTCAGCGTGCCATTATGCCGGGATTCCAGCTTGCGGCAAATGTGGTTGGTCGGGATCGTACTCAGTTCCGATTCGTGTCGCCGGGGTTCACTTTTAGTATTCGAGCGACGCGCTTGGCGCGCAATGGGAATTCCGTTCCCGATTTGGATCGAGGCGCTAACTCAGCAACGGTGCTCTTGCCGGATGTGTCCCCCGATGAAAAGGAACCTCGCGGCGCTGCACTGATTTTGTGGAACCATTCTCGCGGAGACAGGTTCGACTGGTGTTCTTAGTGACATGATCCGGGGGGCCGCGTGTTAGGGCGCACAATTTTTCAGCTCAATCTGCTATTGCATCCTGATCGCACAGGTGTAAATAGCCAGCGGTTAACTGGGTTGGTGCCAAACCACCGAAAGTATTTATTGAGGCGGCGGGCTCTGTCTCAATTCGAAGTTTGCTCGATGGTCCGTTTTGCTCGGGCGCGCGTGCGAGGAGCCTGATGGCAAAACTCCCAATATCGTGTTTCATCATCGCGCGGAACGAAGCCGACCGCATTAGCCGGAGCATCTGTTCTGTAATCGAATGGGTTGACGACGTTCTGGTGGTCGATGGCGGCAGCACGGACGCAACGATTGCCGTGTCACAGCGGGAAGGCGCGCGTGTCGTTAGCAATGCGTGGCCCGGTTTCGGTCAACAGAAGCGGTTCGCCGAAAATCATTGCCGGCACAAGTGGACTCTGAATATCGACGCGGATGAGGTTGTAACGCCGGAGTTGCGGGCACAGATCGAGGGGCTCTTCGTCAACAGAACTCCGCCTCTTGTGGCTTATGGCATGCCTATCCGGCTTGTCTATCCGGGCGCAGAGAAGCCGCGCAGCTTCGCTCGAGATCACTGGTGCGTTCGACTTTACGATCGCACAGTGGTGCGATTCCGAGACTCAGCTATTCACGACTCGGTCGTTACCGATGGCTACGAAGTCGGAAGCTTAGGAGCTCCGCTCCACCATTTTTCAATCCGCTCCTTCAATGACATGAGGCGCAAACTCGACAATCGCATGTGGATCTCTATTCAGTACACCGCTGCGTCGTCACCCATTCAGCTGATGCCTCGGCTGCTGACCGAATTCCCGATGCACTTTTTCAAGTACTACATAATACGTCGTCACTTTACGGGCGGCTTGGCGGGCGTCAGGTATGCCGGAGTGCAGGCTTGGTATCGTCTTCTGAGAATCTACAGATTGATCCATTCTTTTCAGCAATATCGGGATCTTCCAAGTCCTGCCGTCAACGCAGATGATAGCCTCTGGTCGATCGGCGAGCCACCGCGTCACTAGCTAATAGCTGGGCTAAGATACGCGGATTTCGTAAGCCCGGATGTCGTTTGATGCTGATGCTCCTATTCTTAGCGTCATAGATCTAAGAACGCATCGCGACGTCCGAGGAGGCGAATATCGCAATCAATGTTCTATCGGCTCAAAACGGCCGCGCTATCGCCTTCGTTGATTAGCGTGTTTTGAGGAATTTCTCTTCATTGTGCTTCGCACCACCTGACTGAGGTACCGCGGACGCGACCGATACACTGGCGTTTCAAGCAGAACGCCGAGCGACGTAGTACTAGGGCGTTTGGCCGAATAGACGACGGTGCGACGGCGAGACAAAGATCGCGGCATACCGGCGAGGAAAGTTACCTGTCGACCTAGCAATCCTCCGGACAGTGAAACGTGAACTCCGAGTCGCGTCGACGCTTACCGACTTCTATGACGTTAGTAGGTTAGCAGAAGCGAAGTTGTGAATCGCAATCCGATGCCTGACCCGCGACATCCAAGGAAATTTTGAGATAATGATGCGCATGGACGTTCGATCGTTGGCAGAAGCCAATATCAACAAAGTCTTGGGTTCAAACCAAACCGTGGCAGTGAGCTACGCCAGTATTCCGTTTGAAGTTGGGCCTGTGTCGGAATTTCTAGGAGATAAAAAATCCGTCCAGATTGCGTCAACCGACTTCGGCTTAGTATTGCTAGGCTGGGCCAATGAGGGTGGAATTTCAGTGTTGTCGTTGACGGGGACATCGACCGCTTTCTTTCCTACCTCTGAAACGGGTACCAAAGAACGCAACCAGACGCCTTGATGACCAAGTTGTGGCGCGGCGGTCAGCTGCGATGCTCAATGCCTCGACAGATCTCGGGGAAATGCATTCCCCAGGTTTGTTGAGATCGTAGCTCTGCCGCGCAACGAAATGCGTTAAGGTCGCGAGAAAGAGAGAAAGACGCCTAATTTACCCTTCGCTTTAGTCCGTTTTGCGGTCTGCCGCCCTAAGATTGATGGGCTCTCGCTCAAATGACGGAAAGGTCTGAAGTCAATTCTCCGCGAAGTACTTTCAGCCGAGCATCTGCAATTCGATCCAATGTGTGCTGAGTTTTTACGTCGTAAAACGCGTTTTTTGCCAGCCTGATCCTATCAACTTGGCTAGATACGAGTTGATTGATCGCATCTTTCCAACTGTCACTCGTGTTATCAACCAGTAACCCATTCTGCCCGTGACTCACCACAGACGAATACTCCTTAGTATTCGAGCAAATGATTGCTGCTCCGAGCGCCGCGCATTCAAGAAATTTAAGATAGCTCTTGGCAATATTAAATTCTTCGTCAACGAGAGGTACTAGGGCTATATCCCAATGGAAATTGGATTTTAGCCAACGAACGAAGCTCGGATAATCGTTCTTCTTCGGCAACGCCACGTGGGTGCCGAAATGATCAGACTGCGTCTGAAAACCGCCAACAATCTGAAAATCGATTTTCGCGCCATGTAGATTTTGGAGATGAAGTGCGGCATTTCTGATAATGGCGAGATCATCTCCGTGAGTCGGGGTGCCGACATAGCCAATTGTAATACGTTGTCGTTTCGTTGTTTTTTCGATTTTAAGAGGGCTAACGTCGTCCGAACGCAATTTCCACAGATCGGAGTCGAGTGCGTTGGGGATCATCGCAATGTTCGGATTAAACTCACCTAACCGCTCGACAAGGGCGGACGATGAGACCGTCATAATATCTGCTGCAGCTGCAAGGAAACGCACGCGAGCTGCCAAGTCCTTGACGTCTCCCCGATAGCCACGCTTCTGAAGCGCTACTGAATCCAACAGATCGTCATCGAGATCATAAATCAGGCGCGCGCCAGTAAGGCGCACACGAGCGATCCAGTCCTGCAAAGCGTCGGATTCAAGAGAATTGAAATCACGTTGTACAACGACAGCGTCATTGGCTCTCAATTCCGGCAACGCAGGGCGGTGTAGTTCCACCACATCCCATTCCTTAGTGATCGCTTCCGTTTTGTAAGGCAAAAGCACCCGAACATAGCCAGATCCCGCAGGACGGTTATCATCCCGAAGTGAGGGCAAGAGGAATAGACGCCCTCTTTTTCGCGGACCGGCAAGCTCACGATGAAATAGGGGGATTAAAGCATTGCGAGATTTTTCGAACGCTGGGCTCATTCGCATCGAATTGACCGAGTGATCGATGCGAGACTTTGTTACCTTCAGAGCTAAGGCTTTTCCACCTTCACTCATCAATTTCGTGCGTTCTTCGTCCTTATAGCTTTTAGACTTGGAGTGATAAACGTAAGTGCTTGAGAGTACGCCGAGGTCAAATCCTGCATCAGCTGCACGGAAGCAGAAGTCGTTTTCTTCCCCGTATCCACGCGGAAAGCTCTTTTCGTCGAAGTATCCCACTTTATCAATAACGTCGCGCTTGATGCAAAAGCAAAAGCCATGAACCAACGGAGTTCGCACAATCTCTCCGTTCCAGCGTCGTTCGTAGAATTGATCTATCTCCTCAATGGTCATTCCAGGAGGCATGCCATTGATCGCGGTCTGCGTAGAGTTGCCAACATTGGACGGTACGGACTGCCAGCTTGCGGCGTTCGATAGTGGCCCAACGATGCCGAGATTGGGATCGTCCTCTAGCGCTTGCACGAGTTTGTCGAGTGCGCGACGCGGAACAATCGTATCACTGTTGAGCAGCAAAATATGGGTCGACGTGCTTGCTCGTAGGCCCCTATTGGCTGCCCGGGTATATCCTTGGCTTTTGGAGTGCCGAACCAGTTGAGCGCCGCTGCCCTCTGCAAATTGCTCGAGAAATTGCTGAGTCTCCTCCTCTGATGCGTCATCCACAATCACGATACGGCCGCGGCCACTCAAAGCTTCAACTACCGAAGCGAGGCAGGCACGAACATCATCGAGAGCGTTATGGACGCATACGACCACATCGAGGTCGAGGCCAGTTTTTGATCTTACAGGCTTGCCGATGTTTGGCAGTGGAAGTAGATGGCCGTCCAATGAATCTGAAATATACCACGAAGCGTAGATGGACGACGTGCGCCACCATTGATTTAAGCCGTGTCGGAATAATGCAAATTCCTCGGCGTCTCGTGTAGATTTCCGTTCTTCCAGCAGCGGATGCCATTGTACACCGGCTTTCAGCAGAGCGTAGTTGATGCTTAGCTGATCGCGTTTGCTGTAGCTGTTTATTTCATTCCACCACAGTCGGCAAAATTGGTGAACCTCAGGCCTGCGGACGTCAAGGACCATGAAGTTTGTTTCGATAAGCTGTTCCTCTGCAAGCTCTGGAAGGCTTCGATAGCGATCAATCTGGGCGTCAATAACGCTCTCATCATCTAAAGCAAGTGCCTTAACTTCTTGCGCCTCCTCAAAATACGTTTCACGAACCGGATGCGGGATGGCACCAACGCCACAATCGGCCGCGTTGCTCGCCGCGACAAACGCAAGTGCGCTACTGCGGATGAGGACGTTCGCATCTGCCCACACCACAAAATCATAATCTGGAAACAGCTTAGGCAAGTTGGTTTTTATGTATCGCGCCGTCCGTCTTGGATCGGCATCGACATACGGCGGAGGGAGAATCCGAAACACGCCGTATCCGTCATCAATCGAATCGCTAAAGCAGAAATAATCGACGTCTTGCTCCAAAGACTCTGGCAGCAAGAGCGAATCAAACGGACCGATTACAGCCGTGACAAGAGCAACCCGGAGCCTGTTAGGCGGGCGATTCCGGACAGCATCTTGGTATGCGATGATATCTAATGTTCTGTCGCGGTCGAACTCCGGAAAAGCGCGGCCCGGACCGAAATAGTGTGTCAGGTTATGGGCGATGTCGATATACCGCATGGTCGTAGTAAAGTTACGCAGGCGCGGAACCAGGCCAAGCAGTCGCTCAATTGCGTGCGGAGTAGCGCCGTCATTTTGAAGCGGCTCCTGCTCAAAGTCAGCCAACTTCAAATGACCATCGAGAAGGGGCCGCAGGGCGTCGCTTCTCGCCCAGAAAAATGACCCGGCTGGAAAATCCGGACAGAGATCCTCTTCCAAGCGGTGGCCCCAGCGTGAAAGAAGATCTTCGACACGTTGGCGATTGGCTGCCCAAAGAGGTTGACCGCGCACGGCGGGATGATATGGCGGAAAGAATGCACCAAGGCGACGGTCGGAATGGAACGCAGAGAGAATCTGCGAAACTACTGACGCGTCCCCGAGAACATAGTGAAGCAGGAAACGCCGCCATGTGGTTATTTCCGGGTTGTGGGGCGATTTCTTAGAATGCAGGTGTAAAATCAAGTCGTAGATAAGGAGGTCCTTGCCGAATTCGACAACAAAGGGAGCTATGTCTCTACCGCGATTAACCACTGGGCGGACAATAATCGTCGTAGCGTGAGGTACACGCTCGTCGAGCATTGTTCGTATGTATTCTAGGTCACCGCGGCCTTCGGGCACGGACACAAACAGCGCAAAGTTGACCGGGATGTTACGCAGATATCTGCAGAACTCTTGGATCAGATCTGGGTAGTAAAGGTGGAGATGTACAGCGATAGTTAAGCCGAAGTCTGGCGGCAATTCTGGCTCCGCATCAAATTTTATGGCAGGCCCAGTTGCTCCGTATTCGGGCACCCCAAATCGAGTGTGCTGACACTCGGTACCAAGTTCCGATGACGTCGGCCGACGCCCCTCGGAACGTCCATACGTTACGTAATGGAGCCAAGGATCGACACCCGCTGTGCGAACATCTGGATACGCTTCCAGATACCATGACGCATCAAAGCTCTCTGAAGACACCGAGTGATTTCCGACCAGGGGTGCTTCAAGTGAAATCAACGGGCGGCGGAATATTCTGCGGGGGCGGCCATCTTTTCTTATCAAAACTAAGCGCGCCCACTTGCGGGGGCGGCGTCCGTTGGACTTTTTCGAATGAAAGACGATCGATGATAAGGTCTCGCGGAGCGTCCGTCCTTGGGAGCGGATTGAACTATCGCCAAAGGCTGGTTTTTTGATCCCGCGCTGATCAACTGATTCCCATGATGTAGTTTGACGACCTTCGGCGCGTCCATATTTTACATAGTGCTGCCAAGGGTCGACACCCGCTGCGCGAACATCCGGATAGGCTTCCAAATACCATGATGCGTCAAAGGTCTCCGCAGAGATTAGTCGGCTTCTGACGGGAGGTGCTTTTAGTGGAATCAACGGACGGCCAAATATTCTGCGGGCGCGGCCATCTTTTTTTACCAAAACCACGCGCGCCCACTTACGGGGCCGGCGCCCATCGGCCTTTTCGGAATGGAAGACAATTGATGATAGCGCATTATGAAGCGAGTTGTTTGCAAATGATGGTGGCGCGGGGATGCGCCATGAGCGAGACCACTTCAAAAGCGATTGTGGACTTTCTCGAGGATCGGCTTTGGTCTTTGCGGACATGAGAGCCCTTAGTGCCTCGTCTCGCTCCGTGGTGCGAAATTCGAGCTTATCTTTTGTGAACGCGAGGGCGTCGAGTGCGTCATCGCGCTCCTTGGTGCAACTTTGGAGCTGATCTTTCGTGGACGCGAGGCTCAGGCGTGCTTCGTCGCGCTCGACCATACACTGCTCGATCTTTTCCTGTGCGATCGCCAATTCTCTGGCAGCGTCATCGTGCTTTTTATCAGAGCGCATCAATTCTGCCCTAGAAGTCACTAGCGATTGTCGAATTTGAGCCGTTTCTTTCCCCATAGAGTCGACAGAATCTTGAAGGTCACGGACGCGCACCTCATTCTCGCTAATTGCATAAGTGTCTGTGCATGCGCCGCCTAGCCGACTAAAGATTTCCTGGATGGCGCGCTGAGAGGAAGGACTCTTTTCAGCCTGAAAAAGACGGGTGATTAGATCCGTTCGTTTTTGCCCAATGCCCACGACAGCTAAGCCGTGGCCGTGGGTAAACTCGAAACACGGATAAGACTTACGTAGCTCTTCGATTACCTTGAAGACTCCGAAGCCTCGCTCTCGGACATTGCTATCGTGAAAAAGTACGATTCCTCGATCCGACAGCTTCGGTAGCCAACTTTCAAGGTCGTGGCTCACTGCACCGCGCGTATGTAGGCCGTCGATGTGAAGGAGGTCGATGCTGCCATCGCTAAAATGGTTCAGAGCTTCATCAAACGTGCTGCGAACTAAACGAGAAAAGCCAGAATAACGGGAGCTGTTATAGGCATTTACACTCCGAAAGACCTCTTCGCCGTACAGTCCTGCGTGTTCGTCGCCCTTCCATGTATCAACTGCATAGCAACGAGTCCTCAGTCCCAAGCGTGCGACGCCTTGACAAAAAGCAAAGTACGATGAGCCGTAGTGCGTGCCCAGCTCAACGAGCGTTTCGGGTTGATGTGCGCCTATGAGCCAAAACGCGAAGGGGATGTGTTCCAGCCATGCGGAGCGTTCCAAATAGTCGGGACGCAAGAACGCTGAGAGCAGGCTTGCAGGGATCAAACGATCGCTATCTATCGTGTCTGTTTTGTCTGAAGCGTTCATAGGACTTTCTTCACCAGCTGAGGCCATCGCCCTCCTCGACTTCGGCTTTTGAGAAACACAAGTCAGGGAGGTCGCGCTCTTTGAACCCAAACTTGCAGTCAGCCATGAAATATAGCGCTCAGAATAGCAGCGGCCAATCTTTGTGCGCCGAGCAGGGGGAACGCAATTGCTATCCGGTTTTTTCCTTGCGATCAATCGCGGCGGGCTTGATGAGCGGCCTACTCCGATGATGGAATCTGCGGGTCGTGCATTAGCACGGCCTCCAAAAACCTAACTGCCGAAGATCAATCCTATCGATTTTAGCTTCACGCGCCGTACACGTGACCACCGAAAGGTCTTCTGGAAAGCACGATCCGCCAAAATCCAAACGGCTAGCCGACTCCGGTCAGGAACCACCTGGCGAGATGTGGCGACTTGAAAGCCATTCGCCTTTAGTTGCTGGATTGCGCCTCACGTAAATTCTCTCGGCCCGCGGATCAATGCTCAGCGAAGTAGTTTCAATGCTCTCAACGTTCATTTGCTTGCTGTAAAGAAGAACTCACGTGAGGAGAGAGTTAATGCTGGAGGAAGCAGCGGTGGCCACGACTCCCGACGGCAGATTTAGTGTTGTTATTTATCTATTTGTACTGGGCGGCGTGCGCCGTCCGACGCCGGAATAGCCGATGCCGACGCTGCTGACGACGTCGGGCTCGAGCACATTGCGGAGATCGACGATGGTGTTTCCAACCATTCGCGCCTTGATCGTCTCAAGGTCGAGGGCGCGAAACTCGTTCCATTCCGTCAGGATGACGAGAATATCGGCGCCGTCGGCAGCCTCGTTGGCGCCATCGCACCACGCGACGCCCGGAAGCAGCGGTTCAGCCTGACGTCGGCCCTGCGGGTCGCACGCTCGCACGGTTGCGCCGCGCTCCTGCAGCATCGGCACGATCACCAGGCTTGGCGCATCCCGCATATCGTCGGTGTTGGGCTTGAACGTCACGCCAAG
>Ga0256905_1000121_pt1 | contig 12664 bp, 14 predicted proteins | sample MC6MC0743MT_FD_190204 | JGI IMG/M metagenome (GOLD analysis project Ga0256905, IMG submission 190204) | Metatranscriptome of enriched soil aggregate microbial communities from Iowa State University, Ames, United States - MC6-MC0743-MT... | ecosystem: Environmental > Terrestrial > Soil >...
CAACACTGCGACCCTCGGTGCGCTTCGCGCCTTCCAAAAAGCCGTATTGGAGAACTCGGAAGACGTCGGCGATCGCTTTGCCGACGAAGCCCGGAAAATTCATTACGGCGAGTCGGAGGAGCGCAACATCCGCGGAAGCTCCACGATCGACGAGGCCCAGGCGCTCCACGATGACGGGGTTCCGTTTGGTTTCCTGCCGCCGCTGCCCGACGATCTCAATTGACCGCCTGATCTGCTGTCAGACCCGTGAAATCTCGGTGAGCATATAGCGCAGCGCTTCCGGCAAGGAGGCTGTGCTGAAGGTCGGCTCGCTGTAGCCGGCTGCCGTCCAGACGTATCTGTCGGCCGGGCTCGTCCAAATCCCTCGGAAATGACCGGCGCGCTCAATTACGAGGCGATCGGCCGTGCAGGCAATCGTGTAGCCGCGCTGCACAAAGGCTGCCTCGGCCTCCAGGGCTTTAGACAACATCCACAAACGGGCTTTCTCGTTCATAGCGAAACCCGACAGATGAAACTGAACAAGCGCATTCTCCTGAGAAAACGTCGTTCGCACCGGTCCGGCTCCCTGACGCGCCGCCACTCGTCACCGCCCACGATCTGACGGTGATTTGGAACAATGTTCAATAGTTAATGGAAGATCTCTAGGACGATGATAAAAAAGTTTATTATGCCCTGAGGTGCGCTTTCGGCTGTTGTGGCTCCCCAAGCCACGGCAATCGTCCGATTGATTGCCTTCGGGGAGGCATTTTGACGGTTGCGGCTGAGACGGGAAGCGGTGCAAACATCACTGGCACAGGAATACGTCCGCCCCGGAGACTGCCCAGCTAATGCCTTCCAGCGTCACCCGACTTGACACAGCGCGGCCATCGGCGCGCGCCGCTTCCTCAATCCGGCACGACTGGGCACGCGATGAGGCGATGGCGCTCTACGAACTTCCCTTTATGGATCTGCTGTTCCGGGCGCAAACCGTGCACCGCGGTTCCTTCGACCCGAACAAAGTCCAGATGAGCCGGCTGCTGTCGATCAAGACCGGCGGCTGCGCCGAGGACTGCGGCTATTGCAGCCAGTCGGCGCACCATAAAACCGGGCTCAAGGCGTCGAAGCTGATGGAGGTCGAGCGCGTCCTCACCGAAGCCAAGAAAGCCAAGGCTGCCGGCGCGACGCGGTATTGCATGGGGGCAGCCTGGCGCAGCCCGAAGGCACGCGACATGGACACCGTCCTCGCCATGGTCGAAGGCGTCAAGGCGCTTGGCATGGAAACGTGCATGACGCTCGGCATGCTGACCGACGATGACATCATCCAGCTGCGGGACGCGGGCCTGGATTACTACAACCACAACGTCGATACGTCGGAATCCTACTACGACAAGATCATCACGACGCGCACATACGCCGACCGCTTGAATACGCTGGCGCGGGTGCGCGATGCCGGAATGAAGGTTTGTTCCGGCGGCATCATCGGCATGGGCGAGGAACGCGAAGATCGCGTCGACATGCTGATCACGCTGGCCAATCTCGAAGAGCATCCGGAAAGCGTTCCGATCAACATGCTGATCGCTATCCCCGGTACACCGCTCGAAAACACCAAGCGCATCGATCCGATCGACTTTGTGCGGACGATCGCGGTGGCGCGCATCATGATGCCGAAATCGTTCGTCCGTCTTTCCGCCGGACGCACCGACATGACGGATGAGATGCAGGCGCTTTGCTTCTTTGCCGGGGCGAACTCGATCTTCGTCGGCGATACGCTACTGACCGCCGACAATCCCGGCGAGGACAAGGACAGCGTGCTTTTCGCCAAGCTCGGCCTCGCACCGCTCGAACTCGACCTCGAACTCGATCCCGACCAATCTCTGGACCATGAGCCCGCGACTGGCGCGGGTCGGCAGGATGCCCGCCAATCATGAGCGCGCGCTCGATGCGTTGCTGCGACGTGGCCGCTTGAGGTCGCTGGACGCAGCGAACGGCATCGATTTCACGTCGAACGACTATCTCGGTCTTGCCCAATCTCAGGAACTCGCGGATGCCGTCGCCGATGCCGTTGCGCGCGGTGTTCCGATTGGAGCCGGTGGTTCGCGCCTGCTGCGCGGCAATCACCCCGAGCACGAAGCCCTGGAAGCGGATGCCGCGCGATTTTTCGGTGCCGAGACGGCGCTTTTCTTTGGCGGCGGGTTTATCGCCAATACGGCCCTGCTGGCGACGCTGCCGTTGCGCGGCGATTTGATCGTCTATGACGAATTGATCCACGCCAGCGCCCACGACGGCATGCGCCTGTCGAAGGCTGAAGCGGTAGCCGCCCGGCACAACGATCCGCAGAGTTTCGACGACCGAATTACGGCATGGCGGGCGAAAGGCGGCGTCGGGCAGCCATGGATCGTCGTCGAGAGCCTTTACAGCATGGACGGCGACCGTGCGCCGATCGATGATCTCGCCGCTCTGACGGAGCGCCATGACGCGATGCTGATCGTCGACGAAGCGCACGCGACGGGCGTCTTCGGAGCCGACGGACGCGGGCTTGCCGCGCATCTCGAAGGCAGTTCTAACATCATCACGCTGCATACGTGCGGCAAGGCCCTTGGGGTCATGGGTGCGCTCGTACTCGCTCCGAAAAGCATTCGCGATTTTCTCGTCAATCGCGCACGCGCTTTCATTTATGCAACCGCGCCGTCGCCACTCGTTGCGGCGGCGGTTCGTGCGGCGCTGGAGATATGCCAGGCGCAGCCCGAGCGGCGCGAGAAGTTGCATCGCTTTATCGCCTTTGCCGGTGGGAAATTAAAATCCGAGACGCGACACGTTCCATCTGGATCACAAATTCAGCCGATCATCATCGGCTCCGATGCGGCGGCGGTGTCGCTCGCGTCGGCCCTGAAAGCGCGCGGCTACGATGTTCGCGCCATCCGGCCACCGACCGTTCCGGAAGGCACGGCGCGGCTACGTCTGACGCTCACGCTGAATACGGATGAAGCTGTTCTTTCGCGCCTGATCGCGGATCTCGCCGCAGCGGAAGCCGGGGCTGCCGCATGAGCACGCGCATCGTCATTGCCGGGACAGATACCGACATCGGAAAAACCGTCTTCTCGGCGGCGCTGACGCGGGCGCTCGACGGGTATTACTGGAAACCGGTGCAGGCGGGGCTCGCCGGCGATACAGACTCCCAAACGGTCGCCCGCCTCAGCGGACTGGCACAACCGCGCATTCTCGCCGAAGCCTACAAACTGAACACTCCGGCATCGCCGCATTTCGCTGCAGAACGCGACGGCATTGAAATCGACGCCGGCCTTCTGCGGCCGCAGGATCATCCGACACCGCTCGTTGTCGAAACGGCAGGCGGCTTGGACGTGCCCCTAACGCGGCAATTGCTGCAAATCGATCTTCTGGCCGAGTGGAAGCTGCCGGTCATCCTCTGCGCCGCAACGCGACTCGGCACGATCAATCATTCCTTGCTGTCGATCGAAGCCTTGAAGCGCCGCGCCATTCCGATTCTCGGCATCGCCTTCATCGGCGATGAAAACGCCGATAGCGAGCGCACGATTTGCGACTTCGGCCGCGTCAGGCGGTTAGGCCGCCTTCCCGTTCTTGCCGAACTGAATTGCAATTCTTTGAAGCAGGCCTTCGCTGCCAACTTCTCGCTTCCTCAACTTCTCGGCATCGGAGCATCAGGTCCATGAGCCGTTCGCCGGTGTGGCACCCCTTTACACAGCATGGTCTGGAACCCGCGATGCTTCCGATCGCGCGCGCGGAAGGCGCTTGGCTCGAAGCGACCGATGGCCGCCGCATCTTCGACGGCATTTCCTCTTGGTGGGTGATCACGCACGGTCACCGCCATCCCAAGATCATCCGTGCCATCGCCGAGCAAGCAGCCAAGCTCGATCAGGTCATTTTTGCCGGCTTCACGCACGAGCCTGCGGAAACGGTTGCGCGCGAGTTGTTGAAGATTGTGCCGCCCGGTCTCGCGCATGTGTTCTTTTCCGACAGCGGATCAACGTCGGTCGAGGTCGCGCTGAAGATGGCCCTCGGTTACTGGCGCAACATCAGTCAGCCACGCACCCGCATTCTGGCGCTGGAACACGCCTATCACGGAGACACCATCGGCACGATGTCAGCCGGTGCGCGCGGAGTCTTCAACGCCGCCTACGAGCCGCTGCTGTTTGACGTTGGGCGCATTCCATACCCCAAGCCGCACCATGCGCAGCCGACCTTCGATGCTCTCGAGATTGCCTGCCGAAAAGGAAACGTCGCGGCGCTCATCTGCGAACCGCTGATCCTGGGGGCGGGCGGCATGCTGATGTATGAGCCCGATACGCTCAAGGAGATGCATCGAATCTGCAAGGCGCACGACGTTCTCTTTATCGCTGACGAGGTGATGACCGGATTCGGGCGCACGGGAACGATCTTCGCGTGCGAACAAGCCGGTATTTCGCCTGACATTCTCTGCGCGGCGAAGGGATTAACGGGCGGCTCGATACCTCTGGCCGTTACGCTCTGCAGCGCCCCTATTTACGACGCCCATCTTTCGAAGGACCGGGCGCGCACTTTCTTTCATTCGAGTTCCTATACGGCCAATGCCATTGCTTGCGCCGCGGCCGTGGCGAATCTCAATGTCTGGCGCACGGAGCCTGTCGTCGAGCGTATTCTTGCGCTTAGTCAAAATCAGGCGTTGTGCCTCAAGGCGCTCGACGCGCACTTCGCGAATGTGCGCCAACTCGGCACGATTAGCGCATTTGAGCTTTCGAATGTTCAACCGGGCTACTTGGCCCATATCGCCCTGACACTCCGGGCGCAGCTATTGGAACGCGGCGTGCTTCTTCGTCCCCTCGGCTCGACCGTCTACGTCATGCCTCCCTACTGTACGACGTATGACGAACTCAAATTCGTCTATAGCGCCATCGTGGAGACCGTCGGCGAGGTACTGGCATGACCGGCGTCGAAATCATCGGTCTTGGTCACTATGCGCCTGAGCGCACCGTGCTGAATTCTGAAATCGAAGCGCGTCTCGGTCTCGAAGCGGGCTGGATCAAGCGGCGTACCGGCATCGAAGCACGACGCTATGCGGCGGCCGATCAGGCCCTCTCCGATCTTGCCGTTCCGGCTGGCAACATGGCGATCGCGGCGGCCGGCATTTCACGCGACGAGATCGGTCTTCTGTTGCTCGCGACCTCGACGCCCGATCATCTATTGCCGCCGACGGCGCCGCTCGTCGCGCACCGCCTCGGCCTTACCAATGCCGGCGGCATCGACATGGCGGGCGCGTGCGCCGGCTTCATCTATGCACTGACACTGGCGGACAGCTACGTGCGCAGTCATGGCACGTCCGTGCTCATCATTGCTGCGAACATTCTCTCGCGGCGGATCAACGAAGCCGAGCGCGCCAGCAGCGTCTTGTTCGCCGACGGTGCCGGTGTGGTGCTTCTTGCACCCTCTTCACGTGTTGGGAGCGGCGTGCGCGGTGCCCATCTCATCGCGCAAGGTGCGCATTACGGATTGATTCAAATTCCTGGCGGCGGCAGCAGGAAGCCGTTCGCGCAAGATTTCGACGAGAACGATACGCTGATGATCATGTCGGATGGTCAGGCGGTCTATGCGAAGGCCGTCGCGATCATGACCAGTGCGGCCGACGAGGCTCTGCGCAAGGCTGGTATCGTGGCGAGCGACGTGATGCACTTCATTCCGCATCAGGCGAATGCGCGGATGATGGGGACTGTTGCTCACCAGCTTGGACTCAAGCCGGATCGCCTGAGATCGAGCGTTGCCCAGTATGGGAATAGCTCGGCCGCCACGATCCCGCTGACGCTTTCGTTGTCGGCGAGCGCGCATAACTACGCGCCGGGCGACGTAGTTTTGATGACGGCGGCTGGTGCCGGACTGACCGGCGGCGCCGCCGTCTTCAAGTGGTGACTACTGCTTGACGCCTTCGACGTCGAGCGTCAGCTCGACCTCCTTGGAAAACGGTCCGAGGTCGCGCGTGATATCGAAATCGGCGAGCTTGAGCGTGGTCGTTGCGGTGAAGCCATCGCGATAACCACCCCACGGATCCTTGCCGCCACCCACACGTTGGGCGTCGAGCGTTACGTCTTTGGTCACGCCGTGCATTGTCAGCTTGCCGGTGATCGTCGCCTTGTCGGGACCGGATGCTTTCACGCTGGTGCTCTCGAATGTCGCTTCCGGAAACATTTCCGTATCGAGAAGATCGGCGGCGCGCAGATGTTTATCGCGCTCGGCATGATTGGTATCGACGCTGGCCGTATCGATTTTAATCATGACCTTCGATGCGTCGGGGTTCTTCTCGTCATAAGAAAACGTTCCGGAGAATTTGTCGAAGCGCCCGGCGATCCAGCTAAAGCCCAGATGCTTGATGCGGAAGTTGATCGAGGCGTGGGCGTTCTTCGTATCGATAACATAGTCGGCCGCCATTGCGGTCGCCGACAGGACGGATGCGAACGCCGCCACCGCGATCACGGTCATTCCGGCTCTCATGAATGGTTTTCCTCTTTTGGATTTGCAGCGAGACGCGGTGGTCCCGACCACATGCGACGCAAGACATTGCTTCTATCGAAATAATGGTGCTTTAGGGCGGCGAGACTGTGAACAACAGCCAACGCGATGACCACGTACGCGACAAGCCGATGAACGTATCCTGCACGGTCTTCGAGGCCGCGCATCTGCACGAGTGACGGCACATCAAACCAGCCAAAGACGTCGATCGGTTGACCGTCGGGCGTCGTAATCAAATAGCCACTGATCATCAGGCCCAACAAGAGAACATAAAATCCCCAGTGCACCGTATACGAGATTTTTTGCTCCAGCGGGGTGAGGCCGTCGGCGGATGGTTTTGGATTGGCTGCTCGCCAGGCCCAGCGAACGAGCAACGCGAACAACAGAAGAATTCCGAAGCTGCGATGGAAGTCCGGCGCGGCATTGTAATAGGGGCTGTAGTAGTCGAGGCGGACCATCCACACGCCGAGCCCAAACATACCGAAAATCGCAACAGCCATCAGCCAATGGAAAAGGCGCGAGACCACGCCATAGCCTTGAGATGTGTCGCGAATGTACATAATGGCCCCGCGGTACCGATGTACGGCCCCGCAGGAGATGCTGCCGACAGAACGGCTTTTCAAGGGCACGAGCACCGCGAAAGCTCACCGATGCGGCCGGGTCACCCAAGGCATCGCACGGCCGCGCCAACTTTAATCTTGACTCCATAGGTATAGATTAGTTTAACTCCGCGCGTCTGCCATTTGCGGGGCCTTGAACCTCGATATTTTGGAGAGAGACGATGAAACGTTCGCACTTCGCAGGTGAGCGGTTCGACGCGCGTGAGATGTCGAACGCCGCATTTTCCGCATCAATGTTTGCGGCCTCGGTCGGCATGATCTGGGATCTTGCCACCGGACACGCGTCGGCCTTCGACCGCATGCTTTCCAATTTGTCCGACGACGAAAGCGAGACGCCGCAGGGGCGCCGCGCCGAGGCATCGCGCGCCTCCGCATCTACGGCCCATTCACTTCATTCAACTGCGCAAGGAAACCCGTCGAATGCGTGACACCAAGCGCAAACCCTCAAATTCCGCGTCAGTGGCTCAACAGCCCGACGAAAATGTCTGTGCGGGCCATGCCCTCGGATTTCCGCTGCGCAAATCGCTCGGCTTTCGTCCAATCGAGAACGTCACCCTCGACGTTTTCCGGTGCGTTTGCGAGGTCTACGCGACAGCTTCGGCACAACCTTGGGAAATCGCCCTCCGGATCTCGGAGGAGCAGCTCGGCGCCATCGACGGACCGTTGCTCGTCGCGCGTGTGACGGCGTTGTTGCGGGCGCTGCGAAAGGAACGGGGGAACGGCTTTTCTTATCTCAGCGTCGGCTGCCAGCACGTGTCTCCCGACGAACTCACGGTCACAGGATTGCTGAAGGCCGCGCGCAACGGAGACAAGAACGCCTTCGAACGGGGCATCGCATTGGCGCTCGACAACGCAGAAATTTCAGACCGCACGCGCATCGCTGTGCGCTCGTTGGCCGAAACACAGTCATCGCACAACGCGGCCCCGATGACGAGGTCGGCGCTTCGGATTTCGAGAAACAGACCGTGCAAGCGGTCTACCTACATTAGCAACTCGTTATCGCCACGGGGCGTGCGGCCGGTTCATCCGGCGTGGAAGTGAAGAATGTCGGGAAAGATGGATATACGGGGCACATCACAGGACGCCGGACGAGAGGGGGAAAATCGTGCAACTGAGGACGATTCCACCGATCAGCGCGTCGGTCCGACGAGGTATCTCGTCAGCGAACTGATGAAAGGGCGGCGGGAAGTCATTCTCGAACATCGCGGTCAGGATTATCGCTTGCGCATTACAGAGGCGGGGAAACTGATTTTGAGCAAGTAGCGGCGTGCGCGACCTGTGCGCCAAATCATAATTCCAAGCCGACATACGCTTGGGATTCGGAAACGTCTTAGAGCTTCATGGACTTCCCGTCTCGCCGCTCTAAGCACGTCAGCAGTGGGCCGGGTCCGCATGAAACCCCAGCTCCCGGCCCGCTGCTTACAAACCCATTCTTGTCCAGGCGTCACGCCGCCGGAAAGCTGACTTCTACGCGAAGTCCAGGGCCGTTGTCGGCAAGCACGATTTTGGCGCCATGCAGTTCGGCGATTGCCGAGACAAGGCTGAGACCCAGGCCACTACCATCCGTCGAGCGCGCGCGTTCCAACCTATAAAGCCGCCGGAAAACGTTCTCGCGCTCGGCCGCCGGGATGCCCGGGCCCGTATCGGAAACGGCGACGGCGCAGATTCCGGCCGACGATGACAACCGCAGGCCGATGCGTGTTCCCGATGGGCAATGGCGGATGGCATTTTCTACGAGATTGGCGAAGAGCTGAACGAGAAGCTCGGGATCGCCGCGAACATTTGCCGTCGATGCAACGTCGGCGGCGTAAGTCAATTTATCGCCCGCATCCTCGGCGACGACATCATAGACATCGTGCACTTCGGCCAAGAGGACGCGCAAATCGACCGGCGTGAGCCGGTCTTTGCGTGCCCCGGCTTCGATTTGAGTTATGCGAAGCAGCGCGTCGAATGTTTCGGTGATCGAATCGATATCGAGCAGTGCATCTTCGAGCGCGGTCTGAAACTCGGCGGTCGTCTCTGCCTTGCGCCGAGCATTGTCGAGGCGCTGCCGCAGCCGGCTCAATGGCTTCTTCAAATCATGCGCGATGTCGGAGGACGACTGATTGACGTTCTCGATCAGTCTTTGCAGATTTCCGAGCATCCCGTTCACCTGCGAGGCGACTTGATCGATGTCATCCTCAAGACCGGAAATCGGGACGCGCGCCGCGACGTGACCCTGCGAAACCTTGGCGAGCGGCGTGACGAAAGCGTCGATGCGGTGTCGTGTTTGGCGCGCGAAATAGACGGCGCACAATATGACCGGAATGGATGTCGCCAGCAGCCCATATGCCAACAGCCTCAGCAGAAATGACTTCATCTGCTTGACTTCGCTGTTGTCGCTTCCAACGAGCAGGCGGCCCTTCGCGAGCGGTTTCCAAAGCGCCAGGAACTCATCGTTGGGCTCGCCCCGATCCATCGTGAAGTTGAGATCGGATCGCCTGAGCGTCATCCAATGGTTGGACTGCGGAACGCCGCGGACGTTACCTGCAAGAAATTTTCCATTCTGATCGACAAGCTCGACGATGAAATCGGGGTCGCGAACGGATTGGCTTTCCTCCGCGACGACGGTCACGAGATCGTCGAAGGTTCTGTCTCCGTCGAGTACGGCGAGCGAGTCCATATTCGTGCGGACGCGATCACGAATGTCGCTGACGAGGCGGGCGCTCGCCACCAGATAAATGACGGTGAAGAGCGCCAGAACCGTGGTGATGAAAAAGAGCGAGAACGTCGCCGCCAAGCGGAAGGGCGTGCGTTTCAGGAGATCACGCACCGCTAAACACCATCGTTCACTGTGTAGCCGCTGCCGCGTATCGTATGAATGAGCTCCTTGCCGTAGGGCTTGTCGATTTTTGCACGCAGACGAGAGATGTGTGTTTCGACGACGCTCGTCTTGGGATCGAAGTGGAAGCTCCAGACACGTTCCAGAAGCATCGTGCGGGTCACGACGCGGCCGCGATTGCGCATCAACACTTCGAGCAGGCGGAATTCGCGCGGCTGCAAGTCGATCGTATCGCCACCGCGCGTCACCTTGCGGCTGACAAGATCGATTTCAAGATCGCCGACACGCAATCTCGTTTCTTCGCCTTTGGTGTGCGGGCGGCGCGCCAGCGCGTTCACACGCGCCAGAAGTTCAGAAAACGCGAACGGTTTGACGAGATAATCGTCGCCGCCCGCGTCCAGGCCCTCAACGCGGTCATCGACTCCGCCCAGCGCCGTCAGGAACAGCACCGGCACGCGGCGACCGGCGCTGCGGATCGTTTTGATGATCGCTAGTCCGTCGAGACCCGGCAGCATGCGGTCGAGGATGATAACGTCGTAGTCTTCGCCGACCGCCTGAGCGACGGCCTCGCGGCCGTCGGAAAGATGATCGACGGTGTGGCCCTCCTCCTGGAGGCCCTTCAAAACGTAGGCCGCGGTGTTGGCGTCGTCCTCAAGAAGCAGAATTCTCATTCGAGCACCGATATGTGAACCCGATCCCTGTCGGACCGATCAGGAGCGGGGCGCCGTCCGCCAATATACAACGGCTTGCGGCGGCCACAGAGTGAAACAAGGTCCTACGCTTACTGGCCTCCCATCAGGCCGGTTGATTATGGCCGAAAAGGCCTTTCCGCCCCTCGACCGCCAGGACGACAAAACACGTGATCAGGCTGCAACCGGCAAAGCCGACAGCGATTGGCATCACCGTCCCATCGAACGCATGCGCGACGATGCCGCCCGCGACAGCCCCGATCCCGGTACTGAGAGAGCCGATGACCGACGACGCCATTCCGGCATTGTGGCCCTGTGGTTCCATCGCGATGGCGTTGAAGTTCGGAGCAATGAGACCAAACAGGAAGAACGCAACGGCAACCAGCAGGGCGAAAACCGGCAGGCTCGCCATTCCGGTAGCCGCGGCGGCGGTCAGCACCAAAGAGACGGCCAAAAAGGCGGCAAGAGCGCCATGCGACAGACGCCGCATCCCGAGCCGTTCGACCAGCCGCGCATTCACGAACGACGCTGCGGCCATCACCGAAGCGATGGCGCCGAAGAGGATGGGGAACGCATCGCCCGTTCGGAAAACTTCAACGAAGACCTGCTGAGCGCTTGCAACGTATGCAAGCAAGCAGCCGAACATGAATCCACCGGCGGCGCCGTAGGCCATCGTCTGCGGCGACAACAACGCAGCCCGGATCGCTTCGCCGAGCGGCATCGGCCGCTCGACGCCGAGGGCTTGGCGAGCCGTTTCCGGCAGGCGCAAGCTCGACCAGACGGCAATAAGGATGGCCATCGCCAGCAAGGCGTAAAACGTCCAGTGCCAGTTGCCGAGCTGTATCAGGGCTTGGCCGATCGACGGCGCCAATGTCGGAATGACGATGAAGACCATCATCGCGAACGACATGACTCGGGCCATCTGACGGCCGCCATAGAGATCGCGCACGACAGCGATCGCGATCACGCGCGGAGAAGCAGCGCCTATTCCCTGCACCAAACGCGCAGCGAGGAGCGTCGGATAGGCTCCCGCAACAAGAGCGGCAAACGTGCCGACGATGTAAATTGCGAGGCCTGCCATGAGCATCGGCTTGCGTCCGAAATGATCGGATAGTGGTCCGAAGAAGACCTGCCCGACGGCGAATCCCGCCATGTATAAAATGACGATCAGCTGCCTGTCGTTCTCGTCGGTAACACCCATCGCGGTGCCGATTTGCGGCAGGGCGGGGAGCATGATGTCGATCGAAACCGCCGTCAACGCCATCATCGCCGCCGTCAGAGCAACGAATTCGGCGAAGGCCAACTGGTGCGGCGATGACGACGGCTCAGAGCGCGTGACGAGGACGCGCTCTTCGCGTTCGGGACGATTCATCGGGTGTCTCTGAAATGAGGATGCCGAACCGGCATTTCGGCGCGTCTCTATACGGGCAACGAGAGCAGAAATGTGGCATCTGGAATGACGACAGTGCCCTTTCGGCCACGGCCATGACTTACGGCGGAAACGGCAAGCCCGTCAATTCTCTTGCTCAGCCCCAGAAACGGGCGTGCGCGTAAGGCCGATCAATCCTCGGGCCGAACATGACAATGATTTTAACTTCTGCTCAACGCGCGACTCAGCCAGAGATCGGCTCAAATTTATTCTTCCGGTTCTGAAAACCAGGTGCGCGTCCACAAACGAAAGTTTGGCACCGGCGAGAGGGATGCTCGTGGCACCATCGCCCTTACATCGTTCGGCGAAATCGGTCGTCCACGCCTCGCAAGAGGAAGGACAAATCCCGCTTCCTGCGCTCATCAATCAGGCGCTGTCGTTTCTGCAATCGGGCAATGTAAACGGCGCGCGGCTCACTTTGGCGCGCGCGCCCGCGTCAGCACGCGACGATGCCTTCGCATGCAAAGCCTTTTCTCTGATCTACCTCAGCGCCAATGACTACGATCAGGCCATTGCGTGGTTCGATAACGCTCTCCGGCTGAACGACAAGAATGCCGAGGCTCTTTCCGGCAAAGGCACGGCCCTTCAGGGCGCGGGACGGTTGGCCGAGGCG